>Ga0315275_10000507_pt1 | contig 32150 bp, 10 predicted proteins | sample YL17G03_0_MG_FD_205557 | JGI IMG/M metagenome (GOLD analysis project Ga0315275, IMG submission 205557) | Sediment microbial communities from Yellowstone Lake, YNP, Wyoming, USA - YL17G03_0 | ecosystem: Environmental > Aquatic > Freshwater > Lake > Sediment | place: USA: Wyoming | collected...
GCAATATGATGCAGCCGCCGCCATGCAAAAAGCCATGCAATAAGCGCGCAGCCGTACAGCCCGAGCCCGGGTATCCAGATAAACTGGAAAAACATCAGGATCCCGTATTTCCCGAACCGTACCGAATTTCTGGTTGTTGCCTGTACTTTCTGGATCGCGACGGAAAGCCGTTCCCACCGCTGCGCGAAGAGATCACAGAGCGTGAGGATACCAACAATCGCCCCCAACCCTACCGAGAACATTGTACTGACGATCGCTACCGGTGGAACACCGAGCGCCAGCCCGACAGGCGCGGCAAACGGCTGGAATACCAGGATCGCGCCAATGAACGAGATCATGCGGGCGGGCGGGATCATTGCCCCCGCAAGGATCGCAAGCGGTATGATACCGAGGAAGAGAACCCCGATCAGGACATTTTTGGCAAGGGTTGACCGGGACAGGGGCTGCTCTTCTGGCATTGGTTATTCATCATGGGGATGGATGGAACAAAAAGCAGCTCGATCGTATTCAGCGCCCGAAAACACCCCCACTTTGAAAAAAATGCCGGTAAATGTCGACAATGAATCGACAAATCTCAGATATATCCCGGATAAACGCGTTAATCCTTGTAAGCCGCCGGGGGGACTCGAACCCCCGACCTGCTGATTACGAATCAGCCGCTATACCGCTAAGCCACGGCGGCGCAATACCTCACAATATCGACCCGTATCGTAATAAAAATATGGAATTTACGAATAACCGCGCAGCGTGGTGACGCTTCCGTCGCCCGGCTTGTCGCCCGGCGTTGCGATCTTGCCGAACTTGCCCTCGTAATCTGCCATAGTCTTCTGGAGTACGGCAAGCAGGTTCTTTGCATGGGTCGGCGTGATGGATACAATCGCCTTCGCCCTGGCCTGGTTGACGGCAGGGATCTGGTGGAGGAAGACGAACGTGAACTCGTCTTCCTTGTACGCGATCTGGATCATGTTGCTGTAGACCGGGTCAAGCGTCTGCGGGATATTGACCGAAATTTCCTGTCCTGTCATGGAGTACAGGTTTGATGTGCTGGTATGAAAATATTGGTAATATTTTCATCCGGGTAAGAAAACATTGGTAATATTTTCATCCGGGTAAGAAAACATTGGTAATATTTTCATGCGGGTAAGAAAACGTTGGTTACGTTTTCATCCGGGTAAGAAAATATTGGTTACGTTTTCATCCGGGTAAGAAAACACTGGTTCCGTGTTCTTCCATATAAAAAACAACAATGTTATGTTCACCAATAAGATCGTCGTATTCAGCGGTCCCAGCAGCGGTTTTTGTCACGCCACCGCATCGCATTGAGCAATAAGTATAATCCGAAGGGTTCCCAACCAATCCATGAGGAACATCGCGTGCATGCACCCGTCGCCGTTTCCGATCTTGTCCGTTGCCACACCTGCCCGGTGCAGTTCTACCGGGACCGCCATCACAGCCGCACCGAGCCGGATCGGTACGCTGTCTGCAAGCAGCTCTCATACCATCTGGGTGAGACGCTGGACGCTGACATGATCTGGCAGGAGGTGACTACCGTACGCCCTGATATTGATCCACAGCTCCGCGGGTTTCTGTCTTCATGCGTGGCTGCATGCCGTGCAGGGGCGTGGCAGCCGGCAATCGAGGCCGATGTGCCCGTCAGGTCGGAGAAACTGGGGATCGTTGGCATGGTCGACCGGCTGGGTTCCGGTGACCGTCTTTCGGTCGTGCGTTCGGGTACCGCACCGGTCACCGGGGTCTATACTTCTGACCGGCTCCGGGTTGCCGCGTACGCACTTTGTCTTGAAGAGATGCTGGGGCATGCAGTGAGCGGGGGTTATGTCGAGTACATCCCGAGCGGCATGGCGCGGTTCTGCATACCGCAGCCGCGGGACAGGCGGATGCTGCTCAGGGCGCTTGGCACAGCGCACCGGATCATGGAAGGTGAAGTGCCGCAAAAACCTCTCAATGCCCCGTGCCTGCGCTGCGAATACCATGCATGGTGCACGGAAGGGAGCAGGGGAAAAAAATTGTCAGACCTGATGTAGTTTCGCACGATATCATGCACGGTACCGGTTTTTTTCATCAGCTCAGCACCCGAACGGTCAACGGATAGCCCTGAATTCCTGAGTCTCTAATCTAAGGTTGCCTACTGCACTGAACCACTATATTATATTTTTCTTAGAAATAAATCGATAAGATTATATGATCTTTGCTTCTTGGTAAATATACTATCTAAATAAGTCAAGTGTACTTGTTGGCATTTCTAGGAACATGGTTCGAATGTTCAACAATTCAAAGAGTGAATTTTCAAAGAGTGAATTCTTATGGGGCAGGAAGGGATGATGCCAGCATCGGGCATGAAATCCTGTGCGCACGGAACGCTCGCGGAACAAATAGGGGTAAGAAAAAAAGTTCCGCCCCTTCTTGGTATCCTTATCCTTCTTGTGCTGGTTACTGTTCTTTCCCCTCCGGACCATGGGATACATCGTAGTGTTGAACCTGCCGTTGCGGTTATACTCTGCAACATCACTGGTATTGGCCTGACCTGTTTTCAGGTACCGGTTTCTTCCTCGCGCCGGCGAATTTCCGGAACTACTGCCATCGTTTCACAAAGGTCATTTCCGAAAGCGGTTGCATCACCTCGCAGGGGGTCTGAATTCTTTTGATCCCATCGCGCTGGTTTGCCGGAATTTTTGTGTTGGCTCTTCTGCTCTGCATCGGTTTTGCCAGTGCCACGGACCCCCCTTTCGCAGATTTCACCGCACACGTCACCTCCGGCATAGCACCATTGCCGGTCTCGTTTACCGACCTGTCGTTGAACACTCCCACCGGCTGGGCATGGTTCTTCGGCGACGAGACGTACACGGAGGCATGGACTAAGTTACCGGATGCAGTGTGGTCGGCAAGATCCGGTCACAGCAGCGTGGCGATGTCGGACGGTAGCATCGTGCTGATGGGTGGTCAGAACAGCAGCGGCAAACTGAATGACGTGTGGCGGTCAACGGATAACGGCACAACGTGGACGCAGCAGACCGCAAGTGCCGGATGGTCGGCACGATACAGTCACACCAGCGTGGCGATGCCGGACGGCAGCATCGTGCTGATGGGCGGTAATGACGGCGGCGCCATGAATGACGTGTGGCGGTCGACGGATAACGGCACAACGTGGACGCTGCAGACTGTCAATGCCGGGTGGGCAAGATGGCAGCACAGCAGCGTGGCGATGCCGGACGGCAGCATCGTGCTAATGGGCGGTGTCGGTGCCGGCTTAAAGAATGACGTGTGGAACTCAACGGATAACGGCGCAACGTGGACGCAGGTGACCGCGAGCGCCGGGTGGACGACAAGAGGCGGTCACACCAGCGTCGTGATGCCGGACAGCAGCATCGTGCTGATGGGCGGTTATGACGGCAGCGTTTGGAAGAATGACGTGTGGCGGTCAACTGACAAGGGTGCAACGTGGACGCAGGTAAACGCAAGTGCCGGGTGGACGGGAAGAAGGTTTCACAGCAGCGTGGCGATGCCGGACGGCAGCATCGTGCTGACGGGCGGTGTGGACAGCGGCTACATCGAGAAGAATGACGTGTGGCGGTCAACGGATAACGGCGCTACATGGACGCAGGTGAACGCGAGTCCCGGGTGGACGGCAAGAGGGTTTCACAGCAGCGTGGCGATGCCGGACGGCAGCATTGTGCTGATGGGTGGTTGGGACAACAGCGGCAGTGGTTTGAATGACGTGTGGCGGCTCCAGCCCGCCGGATCATCGGCACAGAACCTGTCGCACACCTATACCGCGCCGGGGACCTATTCGGTAGCGCTGCAGGCATACAATGCCGGCGGGTACAACAGCACGCGGAAGACAGGGTTTATTGTGGTCACGCCACCGCCGGTTGCCAGCTTCACGGCCAACATCACGTCCGGTCCCGCTCCGCTCGCTGTCCAATTCTACGATAACTCGACCGGCACACCAACACCGGCCATCTGGAACTGGTCGTTCGGAGACGGGAACTTCTCGGATCTTCAGAACCCGATCCATATCTATGACTTTGCCGGGACATTCACGGTGAACCTCACGGTCTCCAATGCGCTGGGAGAGGACACGATCTCACGCCCGGGATATATCTCTGTCACTGTACCGTCGCCCCCTATCATGTGGGAGAAGATGCTGGGAGGGAGTGGCGACGATGAGGCATATTCCGTAGCGCCGACAGAGGACGGCGGATTTATTATTGCCGGATATTCGTATTCCAACGATGGCGATGTGACCGGGAACCATGGCGGTTCCGATTACTGGGTGGTAAAACTGGACAGCAACCGGCATCTGTTGTGGCAGAAGTCGTACGGGGGGAGTGGTGACGATTATGCTAATTCCGTGGCGCCGACAGAGGACGGCGGATTTATCATTGCCGGATATTCGTATTCCAACGATGGCGATGTGACCGGGAACCATGGCGATGCCGATTACTGGCTCGTGAAACTTGATGCCAGCGGGGATCTCATCTGGCAGAAGTCGTACGGGGGGAGTGGTGACGATTATGCTAATTCCGTGGCGCCGACAGAGGACGGCGGATTTATCATTGCCGGATATTCGGAATCCAACGATGGCGACGTGAGCGGGAACCATGGCAGTTCCGATTACTGGCTCGTGAAACTTGATGCCATCGGGGAACCCATCTGGCAGAAGTCGTACGGGGGGAGTGGTGACGATTATGCTAATTCCGTGGCGCAGACCACGGATGGCGGGTATATCGTTGCCGGAACTTCGAATTCCATCGATGGCGACGTGAGCGGGAACCATGGCGATGCCGATTACTGGCTCGTGAAACTTGATGCCAGCGGGGATCTCATCTGGCAGAAGTCGTACGGGGGGAGTGGTGACGATTATGCCAATGCTGTGGCGCAGACCATGGACGGCGGGTATATCGTCGCCGGGTATTCGTGGTCCAGTGATGGCGATGTAAGCGGCAACCATGGTGGTTACGATTACTGGGTGGTGAAACTTGGTGCTGACGGGAACCTTGTGTGGCAGAAGTCGCTGGGAGGAAGTTATGACGATTATGCCGAATCTGTAGCGCCGACTTCAGATGGCGGGTATATCGTTGCCGGAACTTCGAATTCCATCGATGGCGACGTGAGCGGGAACCATGGCAGTTCCGATTACTGGCTCGTGAAACTTGATGCCAGCGGGGATCTGATCTGGCAGAAAGTAATGGGAGGGAGTCATGATGATCGCGCCAATTCCGTGGTGCAGATGCCAGACGGGGGGTATGTCGTTGCCGGGTTTTGGAATGCCGGCTTTGGTGAAGGCGGGGAAATTAGTGATTACTGGGTGGTGAAGATTGGCGGCAGTCCGCCCGGGCCTTCCGCAGATTTTTCCTCTGACGTCACCTCCGGCACCGCCCCGCTTACTGTCCAGTTCACCGACACCTCGACCGGGTCGCCAACCAGCTGGAACTGGAGTTTCGGCGACGGGAACTTCTCAGAAAGCCAGGATCCGGATCACACGTATGCCTTCAGCGGGTCATTCACCTTGAACCTCACGGTCTCCAGTGCTCTGGGCAATGACAGCATTACAAGAGCTGGTTACATAACATGTATACCCTTCTTGTCCCTGGCCGATGTCCTTGACAACCCGTCACAAACATTCACTACCAGCGGGGATGCCACCTGGTTTGGTCAGACTGATGTGTATCATTATGGCGGGAGTGCAGCCCGGAGCGGGGATATTGAGGACAACCAGCAATCGGTTCTTGAGACTACGGTTGACGGTCCGGTACAGGTTTCATTCTCCTGGACGGTATCATCTGAAGAAGGGTATGACTACCTCAGGTTTTACATAGACGGAGAAGAAAAGGCTTCGATCTCCGGTGAACCCGGAACATGGGCACAGGAAGAATATAGTGTCGGTACAGGCAGCCACACCCTGACCTGGAGTTATAGTAAGGACGGGTCTGAATCTGCAGGTATGGACGCCGGCTGGGTTGACAGGGTGGTTTTCGGGCCCACGCCAGCGCCATCTGCAATGTTCCGTGGGGACCTTCACCGGACCGGTGTGTATGAACACCATGGAACTTACCCGCGCAACTGGGAGAAATGGCAGGTTATTACCGGCGGTCCGGTTGTCTCGTCCCCTGCGGTCATCAATGGCATCGTGTATGTAGGCAGCGATGACGGGAACGTGTATGCACTGGATGCCGGGACCGGGTCGCAGCAGTGGGAATATACGACCGGAGGAATGGTCCGGTCGTCCCCTGCGGTCATCAACGGCACCGTGTATGTAGGCAGCGATGACGGGAACGTGTATGCACTGGATGCCGGGACCGGGTTGCAGCAGTGGGAATATACGACCGGAGGAATGGTCCGGTCATCCCCTGCGGTCATCAACGGCACCGTGTATGCAGGCAGCGATAACGGGAACGTGTATGCACTGGATGCCGGGACCGGGTCGCAGCAGTGGATGTATCCGACCGGAGGAATGGTCCGGTCGTCCCCTGCAATTGACAACGGTGTTCTGTATATCGGGAGTGCAGATGCGAATCTGTATGCAATCGATATGATGTCCGGTTCTGAACTCTGGAGATCTGCACTCGACGCTGAAATCCTCAGCACTCCTGCAATTGCCCATGGCAGAGTCTATATCGCGAGTGCAGGAACGAACGGAACCCTGTATGCTCTTAATCCGGCTACCGGCACACCGGACTGGATTTCGGATCACTCCTATAACTGGAGTTTCACCTCTTCACCCGCCGTTTCTGGTGACTATATCTTCATCGGCAGTGGACAAGCACCCCAGTATTCAGGCGGTATCGCTGTCTTTGATGCCAGCTCAGGCTCTCTGGTGCAGTTCATCCCGTCATATGACGGCGGCAGTATCGAATCATCCCCCGCTGTCTCCGGCGGAGTTCTCTATGCCGGCAGCGGGTCTTCCGGAATCGGTGCACTTGACGGTGACTATTCGGACGGGTTGCAGGGTTACTACGCATGGTCATTCCCGACCTATGGCGCAGTCCGGTCATCGCCGGTCATTTCTGACGGGAACCTGTACTTCGGGTGCGATGACGGGAACGTCTATGCGCTGAAAGGAACGCGGAAGATCTCCGCCGACTGGGGCACGTTGTCGGTGAACATCAACCCGGTGCGGATTGGAGATCCATTCACCGTCCATGTGGAAACCAGCCAGCCGAACCAGATATTCTACCTCGTGATCAATCCCTACTGGAGCACATCTGTTGGATCGTATGATGAGATACCGGCTATTGTATCCGGCCAGACCGGTGTCGATGATTCTCCCGAAGCGCTTGAAGAAATGGCACATGTATCGGGATATTCCCCCTCAGTGTCTCATGGGGCAATCGTTACAACAGATGAGCTGGGCACGCGGGATATCACCTTTTCAACGGATACGCCAACCAAGGACGCAACATTCTGGATTGACTTGTTAAACGAGTATTCGCTCCAGTATGTCCAGGGTACTGACTCCCTCCCCCTTACGACACGGATCGACCTGCCCCCCACAACCGGGCCCCGGGAAACCCGTATCACAACGAACGCAGGATTGTATGAAAACTACTGGATATCTCCTGCAATCTCCGGTGACCGGATCGTGTGGCAGGACTACCGGAACGGGTACTCTGACATTTACCTCTACGATATCTCAACGGGTATTGAGAGCCGGGTGACCACCGATTCGTCCTCCCAGTACTCCCCGGCAATCTCCGGCGACCGGATCGTGTGGTATGACTACCGGAACGGGGACTCTGACATCTACCTCTACGACATCTCAACGGGTATTGAGAGCCGGGTGACCACCGATCCGTCCTCCCAGTACTCCCCTTCAATCTCCGGCGACCGGATCGTGTGGCAGGACTACCGGAACGGGGACTATGACATCTACTTCTATGACATCTCAACGGGCATTGAAAGCCGGATAACGACCAACACCTCCTACCAGTCCTCCCCCTCGATCTCCGGTGACCGGATCGTATGGATGGATGACCGGAACGGGGACTATGACATCTACCTCTATGACATCTCAACGGGCATTGAAAGCCGGATAACGACCAACACATCCTACCAGTACTCCCCAGCAATATCCGGCGACCGGATCGTATGGCAGGACTCCCGGAACGGGGACTATGACATCTACCTCTATGACATCTCAACGGGCATTGAAAGCCGGATAACGACCAACACATCCTACCAGTCCTCCCCCTCAATCTCCGGTGACCGGATCGTATGGATGGATGACCGGAACGGGAATATGGATATTTATTCCTATAACCTCAATACCTGTACGGAACGTGCTGTCTGTACGGATTCAGCGACTCAGGAATATCCTGCCCTTTCCGGTAACCATACGGTCTGGCTGGATTACCGGAACGGGTATCCTGATCTCTATCTCTACACATTCGAACCGGAGTCTTTTGTTACCCCGGTCACCAACTTCACGGCGAACATGACGTCCGGGGTTAAACCATTAACCGTTGAGTTCACGGATCTTTCAACAAACGGCCCAGGCAGCTGGAACTGGTCATTCGGTGACGGGAACTTCTCTACAGTCCAGAACCCGGTCCATACCTATGAATTTACCGGAACCTTCACCGTAAGCCTGAACGCAACCAATGCCGGCGGATCGAATGTCTCGACTCGGACGAACTACATCATAGTCACGGTTCCAAAACCCATCCCTGATTTCTCGGTTGATATCAACTCGGGTGCAGCACCGTTACCGGTCTCGTTTACCGATGCATCATTGAACAACCCCACCGGTTGGGCGTGGTTCTTCGGCGATGAAGATTTCACTGAACCGTGGACGGAGATGAACGCGAGTGCCGGGTGGCCGGGAAGAGGTTATCATAGCAGCGTGGTGATGCCGGACGGCAGCATCGTCCTGATGGGCGGTACGACCTCCGGCGTCATCTATATGAACGACGTGTGGCGGTCGACGGATAACGGCGCAACATGGACGGAGGTGAACGCAAGTGCCGGGTGGTCGGCACGGATACATCACAGCAGCGTGGTGATGCCGGACGGCAGCATCGTCCTGATGGGTGGTGATGCCACTATTGATAGCTATAAGAACGACACGTGGCGGTCGACAGATAAAGGCGCTACGTGGATAAGAGTGAACGCAAGTGCCGGGTGGTCGGCAAGAGCCGGTCATAGCAGCGTCGCGATGTTGGATGGCAGCATCCTGCTGATGGGCGGTACGACCAGCGTCAGCCCATATGTTAAGAATGATGTGTGGCGGTCGACGGATTATGGTGCAACGTGGACTGAGGTGAACGCGAGTGCGGGATGGACGGCAAGATCCGATCACAGCAGCGTGGCGATGCCGGATGGCAGCATCCTGCTGATGGGCGGCGGCTGGAATGATACGTGGCGGTCAACGGATAATGGCACAACATGGACACTGATGAATTCGAGTGCCGGGTGGTCGGCAAGATCCGATCACAGCAGCGTGGCGATGCCGGATGGCAGCATCGTGCTCATGGGTGGTTCTTCGGACGCCATGAACGGGAAGAATGACACGTGGCGGTCGATGGATAACAGCGCAACGTGGACAGAGGTGAATGCAAGTTCCGGATGGTCAGCAAGATTCGGCCACAGTAGCGTGACGATGCCGGACGGCAGCATCGTGCTGACAGGTGGTTTTGACGGCGGCGATACAAATGACGTGTGGGGGTTCATGCCTGCCGGATCATCGGCGCAGAACCCGTCGCATACCTATACCACGCCGGGGATCTATCAGGTAGCGCTGCAGGCATACAATAATGGCGGATACAACAGCACACGGAAGACCGGGTATATTACCGTAACGGGATTAGCACCGGTCGCCAGCTTCACCACCAACGTCACGTCCGGCACCGCACCGCTTCCCGTCCAGTTCAATGATACCTCCACCAACACCCCGACTGCATGGAACTGGTCGTTTAAGAACGTGACAGGAAACAATACGCAGGTGTGGTGGAGTACGGTACGAAACGCCACGCAGACATTTGGAGTTGGGAACTTCTCTATTGCGTTGAATGCCAGCAATAGTGCAGGGTATAACATCTCAACACAGGTTACCTTCATCAACGTTACTGCAGCCAACACTCCGCCCGTTGTCAGCAATGTTGTCCTGACTAGTACCTCTGGCTTCAACCGTACTTCGGATAATCTCACACTCACATGGGATGTGTCCGATCCGGATGGCAACCCGGTCAGGAACATCACCAACTGGTACCGGAACGGGACATCAATCACGGTCCTGAACATGCCGTTTGAGGGTGGATCGAACAGCACCTTTACGAAGGATTATTCCGGCTATGGGAACAGCGGTACCGATCATGGAGCAGTCTGGAATGCCACCGGGGGACATGACGGAGGAGGAGCATATGATATCAGCGGGACTCAGTACCTATCCATTTCCGATAGTCCGTCGCTCGATATCAATGGAACCGGACTGACTCTGGAAGCATGGGTATACCCGCGGACGCTCACTAACTACATGGCAATCGTAGGAAAGGAAGCAAGCTCCAATGCCGAGCCTTACTGGGTTTACCAGCTGGAAGGCGGCTCAAGTGGCATAACATTCCGGCTCTCTACCAACGGTAATTCAAGAACGTGGACTGACGTTTCCCCATTGTCCACGAACCGGTGGTATCATGTTGTAGGAACTTACGATGGAACTGCAATGAGGATGTACATCAACGGTGAACTGAACAAATCAGTTGCCAAATCGGGAAATGTAACAACTTCGACAGGAAAGTTCAGCATCGGGCGTTTCCAGAATGCAAACACAGATAATTTTAATGGAATTGTTGATGGTGTCCGGGTCTATAACCGGGCCCTTTCTGCTGAGCAGATCCAGGCACTGTACCTGAACAGTACCGATCTTATCGTGAGCCAGGAACTTATTGCGGGTGATACGTGGCAGGGTTCGATCACGCCAAACGATGGTACACAAGATGGCAATGCCACCTTCAGCATTCAGTTGAATATTACCAGTTCAGTGCCGGTTGCCAGCTTCACCGGCACACCGACATCCGGTACAGCCCCACTCACCATCCAGTTCAATGACACATCCCCCAACACCCCAACCGCATGGAACTGGTCGTTCAGGAACGTGACGGGAAACAATACGCAGGTATGGTGGAGTACGGTACGAAACGCCACGCAGACATTTGGAGCAGGAAACTTCTCTATTGCGTTGAACGTCAGCAATAGTGCAGGGTACAACATCTCAACGCAGGTTACGTTCATCAACGTCACTGCAGCTGCTGTGGCTCCGGTTGCCAGCTTCACGGCCAACGTCACCTCCGGTACATCCCCCTTGCCGGTCTTGTTTACCGATCTTTCATTGAACAACCCCACCGGCTGGGCATGGTATTTCGGCGACGAGAATTTCACGGCGCCCTGGACACAGGTGAACGCGAGTGCCGGGTGGTCGGTAAGAACCGGTCACAGCAGCGTTGTGCTGCCGGACGGAAGCATCGTGCTGATGGGTGGTTATAACGGCGGTTATTTGAATGACGTGTGGCGGTCAACGAATAACGGCCTAACGTGGATAAGGGTGAACGCGAGTGCCGGGTGGACAGGAAGAAACGATCACTACAGCGTTGCGATGCCGGACGGCAGCATCGTCCTGATGGGCGGTGGTGGCAGCGGCGGCCGGGTGAATGACGTGTGGCGGTCAACGAATAATGGCGTAACGTGGATAAGGGTGAACGCGAGTGCCGGGTGGACAGGAAGACAGGAGCACACAAGCGTTGTGCTGCCGGACGGTAGCATCGTGCTGATGGGCGGTGTGGATAGTGTCGTCGGCTGGAAGAATGACACGTGGCGGTCAACGAATAATGGCGCTACGTGGACGCAGGTGAACGCGAGTTCCGGTTGGTCGGCACGATACGGGATCACCAGCGTTGTGATGCCGGACGGCAGCATCGTGCTGACGGGCGGTTATGACGGCATCTTTAAGAATGACGTATGGCGGTCAATGGATACCGGCGCAACATGGACCAAGTTACCGGATGCCGGGTGGTCGGTAAGAACCCGTCCTACCAGCGTTGTGATGCCGGACGGCAGCATCGTCCTGATGGGCGGTTATAACAACAGCTATAAGAATGACGTATGGCGGTCAACGAATAACGGCGTAACGTGGACGCAGGTGAACGCGAGTGCCGGGTGGACGGGAAGAGAGTCGCACAGCAGCGTGGCGATGCCGGACGGCAGCATCGTCGTGATGGGTGGTACGGTCAGCGGCGGCGGGTACAGGAATGACGTGTGGCGGTTCATGCCCGTCGGATCATCGGCACAGAACCCGTCGCATACCTATACCGCGCCGGGGGTCTATATGGTAGCGCTGCAGGCTTACAATGCCGGCGGGTACAACAGTACGCGGAAGGCTGGGTATATTACTGTAACGGCAGTACCGGTCGCCAACTTCACCGCCAACGTCACCTCCGGTACTGTCCCGCTCGTTGTGCAGTTCATCGACAATTCAACCGGTTTCCCGACCGGATGGAACTGGACATTCGGCGATATCGGCGGAAGTAACACCTCAACACTCCAGAACCCTGTCCATACCTATCTCACCCATGGCAATTTCACGGTCTCCCTCAATGCAGCAAATACCGGGGGGAACTCGACCATCCAGAAGACCGCGTATATCAGCGTCCGGATAAAGGGAGACATCAATAACAATGATCATGTGGACATCGTGGATGTGACATCGGTTGCCTATATGGTAGTCCGGCTCATGCCGCCCGATATCGCAGCGGCGGACTTCAATAGCAACGGAAGGGTAGACATCGGAGATGCAGCCAAAATTGCGTATTACTACGTGGGGAAGATCGGGTCATTGTGAGGATGAATCGAATGTTGCGAATGGACAGGTTACCGGGAGATTCCAGGGGAAAAAACCAGGGAATCCGAATGAAAGAGAGGAGGGATATCGGTAAAATACGCCGCCTGTTCATCGGCACAATCGTCTTTTTGATACTGCTTGTTTTCCCGATCTGTGCGACGACTGAGATCTATGCTCCGTCTTTTGACCTCACAAACGGCAGCAGTTTCAGTATCCCCATCAGTATCAATGGTACATCCAATGCGACAGGGGTCTCGTTCATACTCGTCTACAATGCATCAGTGATACAGGTAGATAATATTGTAAATAATGCTTCGGTGTTTGGTGACGATACCTCGGTTACTGTGAACATCGATAATACTGCCGGCGAGGCGGATATCGCCGCAACAAACACGGATACCGGACTTACCGCATCCTTCCTCTCTCCTCTTGTGGATGTCCTGATCCATTCAACCGGAACCAAGGGCGTCAGTGCGCTGAATTTCAGCCAGCCGGAATTTTCATTTCCGAATTTTTCCGTCGTGTCGTTTGACATAATTTCCCAAGGGCTTGTCAATATTCTCGAAATCCCGCTACCGGTCGCTGACTTTACTTCCAATGCTACCTCAGGAACAGCTCCGCTCGCTGTCGAGTTCTATGACAATTCGACCGGTTTACCGATCAGCTGGAACTGGAGTTTCGGGGATGACAACATCTCAGAAAGTCAGAACCCGGTGCATGTATATGCCTTCCCCGGAACATTCACGGTCAGCCTGAACGCGACGAATGCCGGCGGATCGAACGTCTCCGTCCAAACGAACCACATTACCGTCATTGTTCCCAAGCCAATCCCTGATTTCTCGGCCAACGTTACCTCCGGCACAGCCCCACTGCCGGTCACGTTTACCGATCAGTCATTGAACAACCCCACCGGCTGGGCATGGTTCTTCGGCGATGAACCTTATAACCAGCCTTGGATAGAGATGAACGCGAGTGCCGGGTGGTCGGGAAGGATGTTGCACAGCAGCGTCGCGTTGCCAGACGGCAGCATCGTGCTGATGGGTGGTTGGGGCCCCGGCCTTAACAACGACGTGTGGCGGTCAACAGATAATGGTGCGACGTGGACGCAGATGAACGCGAGTGCCGGGTGGGCGGCAAGATACAGCCACACCAGCGTGGCGATGCCAGACGGCAGCATCGTGCTGATGGGCGGTGATGCAATCGGTGGCTCCCTTCTGAATGACGTATGGCGGTCGACAGATAACGGTGCTACATGGACGCAGGTGAACGCGAGTGCCGGGTGGACAGCGAGAGAAAGTCACACCAGCGTGGCGATGCCAGACGGCAGCATCGTGCTGATGGGCGGTGGTGTTAGCGGCAGCCGTAGGAATGACGTGTGGTGGTCAACGGATAACGGCGAAACGTGGACGCTGGTGAACGCGAGCGCCGGGTGGACGGCAAGACAAGGTCACAGCAGCGTGGCGATGCCGGACGGCAGCATCGTGCTGATGGGCGGTTATGGCATCGGCGGCGAAAAAAATGACACGTGGCGGTCGACAGATAACGGCGAAACGTGGACGCTGGTGAACGCGAGCGCCGGGTGGACGGCAAGACAAGGTCACAGCAGCGTGGCGATGCCGGACGGTAGCATCGTGCTGATGGGCGGTTGGGGCCCCGGCCTTAAGAATGACGTGTGGCGGTCAACAGATAATGGTGCGACGTGGACGCAGATGAACGCGAGTGCCGGGTGGACGGCCAGAAGCGAGCATCGCAGTGTTGTGATGCCGGACGGCAACATTGTCCTCATTGGCGGAAATGATGGCATCGATAAGAATGACGTGTGGCGTTTCACACCCACCGGATCATCGGCACAGAACCCGTCGCATACCTATACCGCGCCGGGGGTCTATATGGTAGCGCTGCAGGCTTACAATGCCGGCGGGTGCAATCTCACCACAAAACCAAACTATATCAATGTCTCTGCAGCAATACCCACAGGTCCTGTCCGTAACCTCAACACCGGGCTGACCTACACTACTATCCAGGCTGCGGTTTCTGCCGGTAATACCGTGAACGGGCATATCATTTCCATAGATAACGGCACCTACCAGGAAAACATTATCGTACCTAAAGAGGTCACGATCCGATCTGCTTCAGCAGATCCCAGGACTACTGTCATCGAGGGGCTCAGTCCGACTGGCAATGTCGTGTCTCTCGCCGCCTCAAACGTCACCATCAGTGGTTTTACCATCCGGAACGCGACAGGATCTGGATCTTCCGGAGTAGCTGTCGGGGCTGGGTTCAAGAATTGTACAATTTCAGGAAATACCATCCAAAATACCTCGAACGGCATTTCCCTCTCTTCAAACTCGTATACTACAATTGAGAACAATACGATAGAAAATACCGGTGACAACGGGATCTTTGTCTTCAATCCAAACCGGGACCAGATCCTGAATAACACTATCCGGAACCCGTTGAATACCGGCATCTACCTTTACGGGGACCATGGAACCTTCTCATCGGATATCCAGGGCAACACCCTTATCGGGCCTTCAACCGGGACATCGATCCTGTTCACAACAAATGCCGGTGGGATCTTCGATGATAACAATGTCACAAGCAACACCATCAGCAATTCCACGTACGGGATACGGACGGACACCGCTTCCAGCTGGCCGTGGACCCGAATCCAGAACAGCCGGTTCGGGAACAATACCCTCACGAACACTTCCTACGGGTTCTACCTCTACGGCGATGGTTACCTCCTGACGGTCTCGGGAAATACATTCACTGGCAATACCATCGATCAGGCCGGGTACGGATTCTACCTGAAGGGCAGCGATTCCAGCGGCCATAACGGGGTAAGCAACAACATCTTCTCCGACAACAGGCTCTCTGACATCCAGTCCAGCGGGGTATATTTCGATATTGGAAACACCATCTTCAACGATTTCGGCGGGACCAATACTATCAACGGGTATCCCTTCCAACACTATTACAACCGCCAGAACCTCACCCTCACCGGGCTCGAAGTGAACGCGAGCGCCGACACCACCAACTACGGTCTTTTCGACATCGTGCAGTGCCGGAATCTTACCATTTCAGATAGCAGCATCAACGGCGACAGGGAGTATGGTATCTACCTGTACGATTCCGATGAGATCCGTATCCTGAACAACACGGTGTACGGCAATGGGGATGCCGGTGGTGAGGCAAACATCTACATTGTGTATGACAATGCGAGCCTGGTGAAGGACAATGCCATATCGAGCGGTCGCGGGGGCATCCGGGTCTCCAGTTCGCAGAACGGTGTCATCCTTGTGAACAATACGATAGAACATACCGGTGACAACGGGATCTTTGTCTTCAATCCAAACCGGGACCAGATCCTGAACAACACCATCCGGAACCCGTTGAATTCCGGTATCTATCTCTATGGAAACAGCGGGACCTTTTCTTCGGATATCCGGAGCAACACTCTCATCGGTCCCGCAACCGGAACCTCGATCCTCTTCATGACAAATGCCGGTGGGATCTTTGATGGCAACAATGTCACAAATAACACCATCAGCAATTCCACGTACGGGATACGGACGGACACCGCGTCAGGCTGGCCGTGGACCCAGATCCAGAACAGCCGGTTCGGGAACAACACCGTCTCGAACACTTCCTACGGGTTCTACCTCTACGGCGATGGTTACCTCCTGACGGTCTCGGGAAATACATTCACTGGCAATACCATCGATCAGGCCGGGTACGGATTCTACCTGAAGGGCAGCGATTCCAGCGGCCATAACGGCGTAAGCAACAATATCTTCTCCGACAACAGGCTTTCTGACATCCAGTCCAGCGGGGTATATTTCGATATTGGAAACACCATCTTCAACGATTTCGGCAGTACTAATACCATCAACGGGTATCCGTTCCACCACTACTACAACCACAACGATATTACTCTTTCCGGGCTCGAAGTAAACGCGAGCGCTGACACCACTAACTACGGTCTTTTCGACATCGTGCAGTGCCGGAATCTTACCATTTCAGATAGCAGCATCAACGGCGACAGGGAGTATGGTATCTACCTGCACGATTCCGATGAGATCCGTATCCTGAACAACACCTTGTACGGCAACGGAGATGCCGGTGCCGAGTCAAACATGTATATTGTCTATGACAACGCGAGTCTCGTCAAGAACAACACCATATCAAGCGGGCGTGGAGGCATCCGGGTCTCCAGCTCGCAGAACGGTGTCATCCTTGAGAACAATACGATAGAAAATACCGGTGACAGCGGGATCTTCGTTTTTAATCCAAACCGTGACCAGATTCTGAACAACACCATCCGGAACGCGTCAAATAACGGCATCTATCTCTACGGGGACCATGGAACCTTCTCTTCGGATATCCGGGGCAACACCCTCTTTGGTCCCTTAACGGGGACATCGATCCTGTTTACAACAAATGCCGGTGGGATCTTCCAGGAGAACAATATCACAGGCAACACCATCAGCAATGCCACGTACGGGATAAGGACTGACACCGCATCCAGTTGGCCATGGACCCGGATCCAGAATAACCGGTTCGGGAACAACACCGTCTCGAACACTTCCTATGGGTTCTACCTCTCAGGCGATGGTTACTACCTGACCGTTTCAGCAAATACCTTCACCGGAAATACGATCAGGAATTCCTCGACGTATGGTTTCTATATCCAGAGCAGCGGAAGCAATGGGGTAAGTGGCAACCTGGTTTATGACAATTATTTCAACAACACCAACAACGCACGGGACAACGATAACAACCAGTGGAATATCACAAAAACAGCTGGAACAAATAGTATCGGCGGCTCATGGCTCGGTGGGAACTACTGGAGCAATTACACCGGTGTCGACTCCAACAGCGATGGGTTTGGTGATACGTTCATCCCCTACAAGAACGCCGGTTCCATCCAGAATGGCGGGGACTGGCTCCCGCTGACAAACCAGACAGTTCAGCCTCCAATCGTTAACTTCTCGGTTAACGTCTCGTCCGGCACAGCCCCGCTTGCCGTACAGTTCTACGACAACTCGACAGGTTCCCCTACATCGTGGAACTGGTCGTTCGGTGATGGGAACTTCTCCGTCTTGCAGAATCCTGCACATCTCTATGAATTAATTGGAACCTTCACCGTGAGCCTGAACGCGACGAACGCTTGGGGAGGCAACACGACAATCGGGACGAACATTATCAACATCCATGCACCACCTCCAACGGTGACTGGTATCTCACCGGCATTTGGCAGTAACACGACCAGTCTTTCAATCACTAACCTATCAGGCGCAAATTTCAATTCAAGTGCAACGGTTATTCTAACGCCGGTAAATATTAATCCGGTCCAGAAAGGCAGCATTGTGGATGGTGGCGGCGGTGCTCCCTACCTGAACGCGCCGCAATCAGTTTATGTCTCCGGCAACTATGCCTATGTCGTAAGTTACTATGGCAAGCTTGAGATCGTGGACGTGTCCAATCCGGCATCCCCGGTACATAAGGGCAGCATTGTGGACGGAGGCGGCAACGCCCCCTACTTGGGTGGGGCAATGTCCGTATACGTTTCTGGCAACTACGCCTATGTCGTAAGTGGTGGGAGCAACGCGCTTGAGATCGTGGACGTGTCCAATCCGGCATCCCCGGTGCATAAGGGCAGCATTGTGGATGGTGGGGGCAGTGCGCCTTTCCTGAAGGATCCGCGCTCGGTTTACGTCTCCGGTAACTATGCGTATGTGGCAAGTTACGGTGGCAACGCGCTTGAGATCGTGGACGTATCCAACCCGGCATCCCCAATGCATAAGGGCAGCATTGTGGATGGTGGGGGCAGTGCGCCTTTCCTGAATTGGCCAGTCTCCGTATACGTCTCCGGTAACTATGCGTATGTGGCAAGTTACGGTGGCAACGCGCTTGAGATCGTGGACGTATCCAACCCGGCATCCCCGGTGCATAAGGGCGGCATTGTGGATGGTGGCGGCAGTGCGCCTTTCCTCGGCCAGCCGCGCTCGGTTTACGTCTCCGGCAACTATGCGTATGTGGCAAGAGGCAACGCGCTTGAGATCGTGGACGTGTCCAACCCGGCATCCCCGGTGCATAAGGGCGGCATTGTGGATGGTGGCGGCAGTGCGCCTTTCCTCAACCAGCCGTTCTCAGTTTACGTCTCCGGTAACAATGCGTATGTGGCAAGTTTCGGGAGCCACGCGCTTGAGATTGTGGACGTGTCCAACCCGGCATCCCCGGTGCATAAAGGCAGCATTGTGGATAGTGGTGGCAGTGTGCCTTTCCTGAACGGGCCAGTGTCTGTATACGTCTCCGATAACTATGCCTATGTGGCAAGTACCTATAGCAACGCGCTTGAGATTGTGGATATCGGGACGGTTACTGCAACTGGTATAAATGTGGTCACTTCCTCGCAAATTACCGGGACGCTTAATCTGATAAACAAGATTGCCGGGTCGTATAACGTGGTAGTGACCAATCCGGACGGCCAGTCCGGTAGCCTGCCGGGTGGTTTTACCATAACCATGTCAGAACCCGTCGCCAGTTTCACCGCCAACGTCACCTCCGGCACAGTACCGCTCGAAGTCCGGTTCTTCGACAACTCGACCGGGACGCCGACTTCATGGAACTGGTCATTCGGGAACAGCAACTTTTCGGTGCTCCAGAACCCGGTGCACCTCTATGAATTTGCCGGAACATTCACGGTCAGCCTGAATGTGACCAATGCCGGTGGATCGAATATCTCAGTCAGGACGAATTACATTGTCGTCAAAGCTCCCAAGCCATTCGCCAACTTCACTGCTAACGTCACCTCCGGCACAGCACCGCTCCCGGTCTCGTTCACCGATTTATCACTTAACAGCCCCACCGGCTGGGCATGGTTCTTTGGCGACGAGAACTACACCGCGCCGTGGACATCGGTGAACACGAGTTCCGGGTGGTCGGCAAGATATGCTCAAAGCAGTGTGGCGATGCCGGACGGCAGCATCGTACTGATGGGCGGTTATGGTGGTAGCTGGAAGAATGACACGTGGCGGTCGACGGATAACGGCGCACATTGGACACTGGTGAACGCGAGTTCCGGGTGGTCGGCGAGATATGCTCAAAGCAGTGTGGCGATGCCGGACGGCAGCATCGTCCTGACGGGCGGTACGAGCAGCGGCGTCGGAGATACGAATGATGTATGGCGGTCAACGGATAATGGCGCAACGTGGTCGCGGCAGAACGTGAGCGCCGGGTGGTCGATACGAGACGGTCACAGCAGCGTGGTGATGCCGGACGGCAGCATCGTCCTGATGGGTGGTGAGTACGGTAGCAACTATAAGAATGACGTGTGGCGGTCGACAGATAACGGCATAACCTGGACGAATATAACCACAAGCGGGGGGTGGTCGGCGCGATACGCTCACAGCAGCGTGGTGATGCCGGACGGCAGTATTGTGCTAATGGGCGGTTATGGTGGTAGCTGGAAGAATGACACGTGGCGATCAACGAATAACGGTGCAACCTGGACGGTGATGAACGCTAGTTCCGGGTGGATGGCACGATACCTCCATAACAGCGTCGCGATGCCGGACGGCAGCATCGTACTGATGGGAGGCAATGCCGGCTCCGGCAGCAACCATTATAAGAATGATGTGTGGTTGTCGAAGGATAACGGCGCTACATGGACGCAGACGACATCAGCTGCCGGGTGGGTGGGAAGAGAAGATCAGAGCACCGTGGCGATGCGAGACGGCAGTATCGTGCTCATGGGGGGTCTTTATGCCAGCGGTTATCTGAATGACACGTATCGGCTTAATCCCGTCGGATCATCGGCACAGAACCCATCGCATACCTATACCGCGGCGGGGATCTATCAGGTAGCGCTGCAGGCATACAATAATGGCGGGTACAACAGCACGCGGAAGGCCGGGTATATTACCGTAACGAGCGGCGCTGGTGAAAGTACCCCGGCCATCGAATGGCAGCAGTCATACGGCGGTTCTGGGACTGACCGGGGATACGGGTTCCAGCAGACCAGTGACGATGGATATATCGTCGTGGGGTGGAGCGATTCCACTGACGGGGATCTGACGACAAACTACGGTCTGAATGATATCTGGCTTCTTAAACTTTCATCATCAGGCAGTATCGACTGGCAGCAGTCGTATGGCGGCTCTGGTCAAGACTTGGGATATGCAGTCCGGCAGACCAGTGACGGCGGATATATTTTTGGAGGCATTACGGAATCCATCGATGGCGACGTCACATCAAACCATGGAAGTGAAGATTTCTGGGTCGTCAAGACAGACGGATCCGGCGCGATCCAGTGGCAGAACACCTTTGGCGGTAGTGATTGGGATGGGCTCAATGATCTCCTGCAGACCAGTGATGGCGGGTATGTCGCTGTCGGTTATACCCAATCAACCGACGGGGATGTGACCACCAGCTATGGCAATGCCGATATCTGGGTTGTGAAACTGGATGGGTTTGGAGGCATCGACTGGCAGAAATCGTATGGTGGTACAGGTGCGGATCACGGGGCCGCGATCCGACAGACCAGTGACGGCGGCTATATTGTCGCCGGAACCAGTGACTCAGCAGATAATGATGTAACCGGCAATCACGGGGATACCGATTACTGGGTCGTGAAGCTTGACGGGAGCGGTAACATTGACTGGCAGAAATCAGTGGGTGGGTCATCATACGAAAGTGCAGAATCCATCCAGCAGACCAGTGACGGCGGCTATATCGTCTTTGGTTCCACGGACTCCAGCGACGGAGACGTAACCGGAAACCATGGTAATGTGGATTTCTGGGTAGTAAAACTGGATGATACCGGCTCTCTTGTCTGGGAGAAGGCCCTTGGCGGTTCCGGTTCCGAATTTGTATTTGGACGCCGCAGCCTGACAGAGACCAGTGACGGTGCATTTATCGTCACCGGTGCCAGCGATTCCAATGACGGGGACCGGACCGGGGCCTGTGGAGATCAAACGTTCCCCTCCGGCTTAGATTTCTGGACGGTAAAACTCGGAACAACCGGGGACATTATATGGCAGCTCTCGCTCGGTGGCACAAATACCGACCAGGCAAAGGCAGTTGCCGAAACGAATGACGGCTACCTTATCATATCCGGTATCAGCGAATCGGATAACAATGATGTCTCCGGCAACCACGGCATGAGTGATGTCTGGATCACAAAGCTGACCGACCCGTCAACGCCGTCTGCTGGTATCGATGCAGATGTCACATCCGGAAGCGCGCCCCTGACGGTTCACTTCATCGATGCATCAGGCGGGACACCAACGTCTTGGAACTGGAGTTTTGGGGATGGAGATGCCACGAATTCGACACGGCGCAATCCCTACCACACCTATGCAGCTGCGGGAACATACACTGTTTCGCTGACAGTCAATAATTCAGCAGCAGGTCAAGGTTATACTGAAAATATTGATTATATTGTCGTCAGTCCTCCATCAGTTCCTGTCGCCAACTTCACCGCCAACGTCACCTCCGGCACCGCCCCCCTCGCCGTCCAGTTCTATGACAACTCGACCGGCACGCCGACCAGCTGGAACTGGAGTTTCGGGGACGGGAACTTCTCAGTGCTCCAAAACCCGGTGCACATCTACACCTTTGCCGGAACGTTCACGGTCACCCTGAACGCGACCAATGCCGGCGGATCGAATGTCTCAGTCCGGACGAATTACATTGTTGTCAACGTCCTGGCACCTGAAGCTGACTTTACTGCTAATATCACCGCCGGCTTTGCACCCCTTTCCGTGCAGTTCAGCGACAATTCAACCGGTTCTCCGACAACATGGAATTGGACGTTTGGTGATATGGGGGCAGGAAACACATCAACACTCCAGAACCCGATCCACACATACACAACCTATGGCAATTTCACGGTCAACTTAACCGCAGCAAATGCCGGAGGGAACTCAACTATCCAGAGGGTTGCGTATATCTCTGTAAAGACACGAGGCGACATCAACAACAACGGACATGTGGACATTGGAGATGTGACTTCGGTAGCCTACATGGGGATTGGACTCGTTCCTCCTGATATTACAGCGGCAGATTTCAATCATAACGGAAGGATTGACATTGGCGATGCGGCAAAGATCGCCTATTATTATGTGGGGAAGATCAGCACCCTCTAGGAAACGAAGGTGCGAGGGATTGAATTTATGAGGGGGGAAAAAAATATGCAGGAAAAGATAAAAATACAACCCATACTGATGTCACGGGAATGGCGTGAAGAAAAGGATCAGATGAACAAGCGACTATTCCTTCTTTTGTGTGTGCTCATCCCTCTCGTATTGACCCCCTCCGCCGCAGCCGTTTCCGAATTCTTTGTCCCCTCGCTGGATCTCACATCAGGAAATAATCTGACCCTAACCCTGACCCTCAACGGAATTATCAATACGACAGGAATCAGCTATGGACTCTTTTACAACAATTCAGTAATACAGATAGACTCGATCGTGAATATCCCTGCAACCCTTGGTGTGAATGCATCAGTGGCCTCAAATATCAATAATACAAACGGCAGCGCCTTTGTCTATGTCATCAATATCGATCCCCCCTTTTCGACCTCGGTCACCGCTCCATTCAACAACATTTCGGTTCATTCAACCGGTGCCGGTGGCTTTACGCCCCTCCACGTGAGTCCGGCAGAATGGACCGATGACAATTTCTCCCCCATTCCGTTTGATGCTGTCACGGACGGCGGAATTAATATTCTGGAATATGGTACGGCGGGTCCCGTCCACAACCTCAACACCGGTCTGAATTACCCGGGCATCCAGCTGGCAATCGAAAACGCGACCGCAGATGACACCCTCCTCGTTGACAGCGGGATATATGTTGAGAACGTGGATGTGACCAGACGACTTACCCTTCTTGGGAATAACACCGGATCGGGTCTGCCCGTTGTTGATCCGGGAACCCCCGGAGTAAACACGGCCATTACCCTGTCGTCAGATAATATCACACTGGACGGGTTTGTAGTAAAGAACTCACGGGATGGAGTAGTAATCGATGCTGCTAATGCCACCATCAGGAACATTACCGCAACACAGAACAACTTCGGTATCACCCTGGACTCCACGTTTGGCACGCGAATTACCAACTCGACAATTATGGGTAATGCCTATGACGGGATCGATGTTACCTCCTCAACCGGAACATCCATCGAATATTGTCATATATATGAAAATGACGGAATCGGGATCTCTGTTGGGGACGGGAGCCGTAACATCACCATTATTCAAAACACTATTGAGAACAATTCGGATTTCGGTATCTACCTGAAGCAATCGTTCAATACTACCCTCTCTGACAACAACCTGACAACCAATTACAAGGGGATCCTCATCGAGGTCTCCAGTTTCAATACTCTCGAACGCAACGTCATCAGCAACAGCACGTGGGAAGGAATCTATCTTGACAATGCGATCCGCAATACCCTCGCTGGTAACAACGTGACTGATAGCCATGATAATGGGATCATGTTCGTTAATTTCAGTAATTATAACACCCTCACCGGCAACCGTTTCGTACAAAACTTGAATGACGGGATGTATCTTGATATGTCGGTGAACAATACGTTCACCGGCAACCAGTTCTCCCTTAATGATTACGGATTTGTCCTCACCGAATCCCGGAATAATACATTTACATCGACTATTACGGACAGGAACCGTGTCGGGCTTGAGCTGAAGAGCAATTCCTCTTCAAATGCCATACGCAACCTTGATGCGATCCTCAATTCACAGGCCGGCATATATATCGATACCTTCTCGCACGATACGGTTATCTCCGGATCTACGGTCAACGGCAGTGATACCGGGGTATCTATTGGGTTTGCCAGCAATGGTACACAATTTACCAGTAACATTGTTGACAACTCCACATATGATGGAATATGGCTGGGTGAAGTATCCGGTTGCGCGGTAGCCGGAAACACATTCCGGCATGGCGGGGTCGGAATCTCCCTGTCAGGAACGTCTTTTTCATCGTTTATCAACAACGATGCATCTGATAATACCGATTACGGAATTCTGGTACAGGGGAACAGTACCTGGAACACGTTCTCTGCCAACAATGCAAGCGGGAACGGGATCGCCGGCATCGGTGTTGACAGGTCCGGCAACAACACGTTCTCTGCAACCCGGATGGACACGAATGGCTATGGTGTTCTGACGTCATACAGCACCAATAACACGTTCGTTGGAAGTACCGTGACCAACAGCTCCAGCCAGGGGTTCTCCATCGACAGATGTTCCAACAATACGTTTGTCAACAACAGGGTGAGTTCAGATGCTTATGGAATGCTGTTGACAGGATCGGTCAATAATTCGATCTCGATGAACCAGCTGATAAATAACAACAACGACGGGATAATTCTCGAGACCAACAGCAACTGGAACACCATTGCCGGCAATAACGTAAGCCTGAATGGATTTGCCGGTATTTATATATCAAATTCAGACAACAACACGGCAGTCAACAACACCGTGATTGGCAATGATTACGGGTTCAAGGTCGAGGGGTCCGGCTTCAATGGCATTTCAGCCAATTTCATCAGGAACAATAATCACGGCATTTTCGTAACCGCATCTGTTGATAACGGTGTCTACAATAACGTGTTCAACAATACCGACAATGCGTGGGATGACGGTGCAAATGTCTGGAATACGACACGGCAGATTGGCACCAGCATCATCGGCGGGCCATATATTGGCGGCAACTTCTGGAGTGATTATGCCGGTATTGATAGCGACGGGGATGGTATCGGGAACACATCGTTGCCCTACACGTCTCTTGAACATATCAGTTCCAGCGGTGACTGGTTGCCACTGACCAATATCACCGGGTCTCTGCCGCCGGTTGCCAGCTTCACCACCAACGTCACGTATGGTCCCACCCCGCTTGCCGTCCAGTTCAACGATACTTCGACCAATATACCAACATCATGGAACTGGAGCTTCGGTGACGGCAATTTCTCCACGATTCAGAACCCGGTTCATAATTATGCATTCAACGGGGCATTCACGGTTAGTTTGAATGCGACCAATGCAGGTGGATCGAATGTCTCGGTGAAGACGAATTACATTGTTGTCAACATCCCGGCACCGGTCGCCAACTTCACTGCCAACGTCACTTCCGGCCCCGCCCCGCTAACCGTCCAGTTCAACGATGCATCATTGGGTTTCCCGACCAGCTGGCACTGGACATTTGGCGATATCGGTGCAGGGAACAGCTCAACGCTCCGGAACCCTGTGCACACGTACACGGCAAAAGGCAACTATACCGTGAACCTCACGGTCAGCCACGCTTACGGGAGCAATTCCACGGTTGCCATCGGACTGGTGCGGGTCGGGTTGCGTCCGAATGGGTCATTCATCTGGACGCCGGCGGAACCCGAGGCCAACGAGACCGTCACCTTTGATGCCTCAGCGAGTATGGACCCAGATGGGACGATCACCGGATATATCTGGGACTTTAACGATGGTACGCCACTCCTGAACCAGACAGCACCATCCGCGATCCATACGTTCCTTGAGCCACGGGTCTATAATGTCAATCTCACCGTCCTTGATAATGAGACATTCCCCGGCACCACGATCAGGCAGGTGTCTGTCTTTGCCATGAAAGTGACAATTCCCGCAGCAGTGAACGGGACAACCTCTGAAACGGTTGGTGGTGTCCAGTCGCTTGTTGTCAATGCAACATCAATCGGAGATGTCGGCGGGAATGTCACCACTACCAACACATCGATGACCATGGAAAATGCAAACGAGTTCTGGCAGACAATCGAAGTCCGTGCCAGTGCCGTCAATGAAACAGCCCCGGGGAACATCACCGTACAGGGCGTCCAGGAAGTGGTGATGGAAAGTGCACCCATTATGTCGGTGCTGAACGAGAGCCTCGGGAACGTTTCGGTGGCACTCGACATTGCCCTCCAGCAGTTCGTTGAGAATGTCCAGATCGACGTAAAGGTTACCCAGGGAGCGAATGCCACGACCATGCACGGGTTCCAGCTGGCGGCAAATCAGTCAGGAAAGGACATCCTCGATGTGGCATATACTGTCGAACTCTCGAACACTGACCGTTTCAATAACAACCTGACCACCAATGCAACGCGGGCATCGAACAAGGCTGTCATCACCATGAGTGTCAGCCATGCGTGGGTGCGCCAGTACAATAATGGTACCAACAATGATGGACGCGGTGCAGTGTACATTATCAGGTATCCTGATATCGGTGAAAAGGAAGTCCTTCCCACCAGGTTTGTCCCCTCCAAATCCGATACCACTATGGACTGGTTCGAGGCTGATTCGCAGTACGGCTTCTCGATATTCGGTCTGGTCACGGCTGCCGTACAGCAGGCACACGAACAGGCTCAGAGCCAGTCAGGGTCACAACCATCATCGGACACTGGCGGGGAAGGGTCTGTCTCTAAGTCGACCGCCCCAGTGGCGGCACCTGTGCCGGAAACCATCCTTATCGGAAAAGGTTCGCTTCTACTCAATCCGCAGGGCGTAACTGTCCGGAGCATCGGAATCCGCTCACAGGATACTATGGTGCTCCTCAGCATTCCTGCAGGAGTGAAAGCATTTGATATAAACGGGAAAGCGATTGGTGAATTATCCATCAGCACGTCAAATGCGGCGGATATCAGGGATGCACTTGCAAAGGGAGATGATGAGGGTTATGTCTACGAGAACATGGCATATAGCATTGGCCCCGATGGGGTGCAGTTCGACCCGCCTGTCATGCTCACGTTCACCCCGACTGAGGACTACTGGGGAAGGATCGAAAAGGAGGCACGGAGTCCGGTTATCCGGTTTTATGATGGAGCCTCGTTACGCTGGATCTCCGTTCCAACCTCCGCCGACCGCATGCAGGGAACGGTAACAGCGACCGTGTCCCATTTCACCACGTTCGGGCTGTTCTCCAAACCTGTACCTGGCGGCGTGAAGCCATCAGAACCGACGATAACACCGGCTGTTGAGAAGACTTTGCCGAATCTCCCCCGCACCTTAATCGTGACAGACATCGGCATATTCGGCTGGCTCCTTGGCATGTTCGTTGAATACCCGATCCTGATCGTTGTAGCAACTGTTGTCATTGCAATGGTCATGTATTTCGGATGGTGGAATCGAAGGATCCGGTAATCCTGAAAAATGTGACGACTCAGGTCTGAATTTTTTGGGTGATTTGTGATATGGTGCTACCGGTAAGTCCCGCCCTGCGTTTCCCTTTTCCATAAAGACCGCCTGATGACAGGGATTCAGGGAAATATGCGGGATCCAGATTTCAGGGACTGTCACATTAAGGGACGTTTGCCATGCAGAAGGGGATGGTAGACTCGAGAAAATTGTCAATAGGACACTTTTTGTCATGCCACCGTAACAGGGTCTGATATTCAAAATATTTCATTAATATTTTCTCGAGTCCGCGCTCTTGTTGGAATGGCAGATACTCATCAGAATGTCTTCATATCAGAAAAACGCGGGCTTTTTATCATTACATCCTCAAAAAATAGTGCGGGGGTTTTGTTCTTAGGGAATCTCCTTTTAATTCGAAGTTTTTTCTTATTCCATCAGGGTTTTTGATATAATGTATTCCCCCTTTGCCTCCCGGGTCGTCCCCACAACAAGCCAGCGCTCATTCCCGTGCTGCTCGGCAACCCCGCACGCCTCGATGGTTTCACCGGGAAGGGCCTGGCCGCTGTAGGTGTGGGTGAAGGAAAGTACACGGGAGAACCCGCTGTGCTCCACCTCATAGACGGCGGGGCTGTCGAACGCAAGCGAAGTATCGGTCACCCTCGCTTCTATCGTTGCGTTCCCGAGGTTCACACCGTGCCCGGACGTAATGCGGTTCTGGTCTTCGTAGGACCGGGTGAAGAGCAGATCAAAATAGGTCCCTTCGATCTGCCCCCGGTTCCATTTTCGTTCCTCGTGCAGGACAAACGTGTCAAAGGGGATCTCCGGCTTTCGCTTGTGGTATACCCTGCGCCACATCTCCGGGGAGAGCCCATCGAGAGTGCCGGCATGGATCGCGGATCGCAGCGTCTGCTGGGCAACAAACCAGTGCTTCCCGTAGACAACGAGGTCGATATCGGAATTCTCGTCCTCAAGCCCGCACAGGAGAGACCCCGTGCACCCGATGAAACCCGGAGGGACAGCAAGGATCCCTGCAAGCCTCGCTACCCGCGGGTGGTTCGATACAATGCGGGGCATCTCGCGATCCGGTTTGAGCACCCGTTCCACATCGGAAAGGGGGATTCGCAGGACGGAATCGAGGTACCGGGGTTTATGATCGGCAATGAATGCAAATGCATCTTCAAAATCAAATTTGCGGTACCGCTCGCCAATGGCATTGACCCGTTCGCCAGATGGGTCCGGCACGTAGCGTAGTACACATCCGACTTTTTCTGTATTGTCATAGGTGGAGACGGCGTAGATCCAGCCGTCTGCATCAACGATGAAGTCACGCAACCGGATCGGGTCCATGCCTCGCCACCCTACAGGGAACCGAGGATCCGTTCGATCTGATCGGCCTGGATCCCCCTTCGGAGGATCGTCCTGTTCACCAGATCGACAACGGTGCTCGGTGTGCCCGGGAGCCTTCCGCCATCGATGAGGAGGTCCCGGGGCACGGTGCATTCGTCAGGGGTTTCAGGGTCTTTTGCCCCGTGAAGGTTTGCGCTTGTCGCGGTGATGGGGGAGTCGAACCGTTCGATAAGGCGCAGGGCAAGGTCGTGGGAGGGGATACGCACGCCGATCAGCCCTGTCCCACCGGTGAGCATTGCCGGAAGCGTGTGTTTTGCCCTGAGCACGACCGTGACCGGGCCGGGAAGGAATGTCTCGATAAATTTTTGCATCGAAGCATCAACGTATGCGACCGCAGCAAGCATGTCAAAGTTGCTCACCGCGATTGAGACCGGCTGACCAAGCGGGCGCTTCTTTGCCTCGTATACCCGCAGGATCGCAATCTCGGACAGTGCATCGGCACCCAGACCGTACACGGTCTCGGTCGGATAGACCACGATCCCATCATGCATCAGCACCGCAGCAGCCCGTTCGATGATGTCCATTTCAGAACTCTCGCCTGCGGACGCGGCGGATATCAAAGACCGCCTTGCTGCTGACATGCATGACCGCGAACACCCCGGCCTGGATCGGATCGGTCACGACGAGGTCGGCATGGTCAGGGACGCTGCCCACCATGTTCAGTGCGATCACGGGAATGCCGGCTTCCTTCACGCGATCGACCGCATTAGAGATCTCCCCGCCCATGATGGATCCGGCAAGCACGAGGATCGATGCACGCGGCAGGCGGGCGACTGCATCAACGGCAAGGGCGAGCTCCCGCTCCCCGACAAGCGGGATCGTGTCGACCGAGATACGTTCCCCGCGGATATTGTGGCGGTCCGCCTCGTTTACTGCGCCGAGCGCAACCTGCGCAACCTGCGCCCCGCCGCCGATAATGATCACGCGGGATCCGAAGATATCGCCGAACGGGCGGTATGCCCGGACATCGTGAACCGAGGGTATGTCGTTCAGTTCAGCGATGAGCTTCTCGCGGTCGCCATCAGGGCCCGGTTCATATTCAAAATAGAGCTCCCCCATCCCTGAATATGGGCCGGAATCGAACAGTTCCTGGCTGATCATCACGATGTTGGCTTCGTGGGCGGCAATGACTGTCGTGATGTCCCGCAGGACACCCTTCCGGTTCTCGGCGATAATCCGCATCGCACAGCGTTCGGGCTCTGGTTCCATAACCGATGCGATAGCCGGGGATCGAACCCGGGTTAGAAGCTTGGGAAGCTCCTGTCCTGCCGCTAGACTACTATCGCGTTATTGTGCTTTTTATCATATTGCCCGATTTCGGAGATAAATCTATCCTGTTTGCCGGTGCGGCATTCGATATTATTATCACCGCCTGTTGGGTACATCTTAGACAAAAATCCGAAGGAAAATTCCCCGGAATTCATATCGGCAGGTACATATCCGGCTGTGTTGAATCCACCTGGTCGGACCATATACCTGAAAAAAAACAGGAACCGGCCTGGAATTGTGGGATTCACCCGCCGATTACAGGATACAGGAGGTAAAAAAACCCATGAACCACCACACAATTCTGCTCGCTCTGATGATCACCGCAGGAATCATTCTGCTTGTGCAGCCGCTCCACGCTGAGGAGCAGGTGCAGCAGGAAATTATCTACCAGACTGCATTTTCCACGGATCCGCACTGGACCACGAACAGCCCCCGCTCATTTTACTGGGATCCGCAGAAGGGGATTTACCATTATTATATTGAGCCTAGCACGGGAACATACGCCTATACCGAGGTCGATTATAATGACGGCCCGTTCACTCTCGAATATGACGTTACCCTGCAGAGGACAGACGATCTCGCAACCTTCCGGCTCGGCTTTGCCACAAAGGAGATGCAGAGGACAGAAGGGCCCATAGCACTCACGGAATTTACGAATGGAAAATACGGGAGGCTGATGTGGCTGCGTGCCGTCACGCCCGGCAACAAGTTATCCGAGGTCAGCAGCCAGGCGTTCTCCTACGGGGGAACTACCGGCGCCAAGACGGTGAACTTCCAGGATAACAAAACCTACCACGTGACGATGCAGTATGATGACGATCGCACGGTGCTGACCATGCGGGTTGTCGAAAAGGCAACAGGAAAAGAGATCTGGGGATATTTCCTCACCCTGAATGAACCCCTGCGCGGGATGAACAGGATCTTTACCGGGGCGGTTGGCGATTATGCCGACCTTGGCCCTGTCGCTGAAGGGTACATTGACAACGTGAAACTGTCAACAGAGAAAACCGTGACCACTACGCCCGCCGTGGTGACCACAGTCCCGACCACAGCCCCGGTACGACAGACAACACGCCCGACAATAAAACCGACAACGAAAGTCCCAACTGAGATACCGGCAACGGAATCCCCGGTCTCCCCGTTTGTTCCGGCCGCGGCGTTCGGGATCGCTGCATCTGTTCTCTGGTATTGTTCGATCAAGAGAAAACAATAAAATGACTTTTTTTTAAAATCCCGGATCTCACATCATTACCAGAGAGCCATGATGAACCGGGATTCTACGGGTATCGTAAAGGGGGATTTTTTTCCATTAGTGAGAGATGGCTGACTCGTAAAAATGGTCGTCAGACCATTTTCTGAATGTGACGAAGGAACACGTGAAAATAATCAACAGATTATTTTCTGAATGTGACGAAGGAACACGTGAAAATAATCAACAGATTATTTTCTGAATGTGA
>Ga0315275_10000508_pt1 | contig 32131 bp, 32 predicted proteins | sample YL17G03_0_MG_FD_205557 | JGI IMG/M metagenome (GOLD analysis project Ga0315275, IMG submission 205557) | Sediment microbial communities from Yellowstone Lake, YNP, Wyoming, USA - YL17G03_0 | ecosystem: Environmental > Aquatic > Freshwater > Lake > Sediment | place: USA: Wyoming | collected...
AACAATTCTATAAATATCTACAAAAAAATCAAGCTCTACCAAAAACCCGTCCAAAGGAATAGGCGGGAATTCGAGGCTCCTTTGCCCGTCCGTAGCTTTAGCGAAGGAGGACCCCGACTGGACGATGTTAGAACCTATATTACTTAAAAAGAGTTAATAATATTTAAAGTTAAATCTTTAAGCGAATTTATTACCTTATCTGCTTTAGAATAATTTTGAGGAGGTGTATTCGGGTTTCTTACCGCAATACACTTACAACCAGCCGCTTTGGCTGATTCAATGCCAGCAGTTGCGTCTTCCAAAACCAAACATTCTTCTGCCTTAAAACCTAATTTCTTAGCGATAACAAGATAAGTTTCGGGGTCAGGTTTCCCAATTTTCACATCATCGCCAGAAACAACAGTGTCAAAATAATCATTTATATCAAATTTTGATAAAATTAGCTGGATATATTCTTTTGTTCCAGAAGAAGCTATGGCAATTTTTAATCCTTTTTCTTTAACTAATTTGAGAGAATTTAAAAGTCCTGACATAGCTCCAACTTTTTCTCGAACTAATTCTAAAAATATATTTATTCTTTCTTTATAGAATGACTCTATTTCAACATTTAAATTTAAAGCTTTTATAATCTCCTTAGAGATATCTATTACTCTCATTCCTATAAATTTTGAATGGAATTCTTTTGGTAAGTCATCTAATTTATAATTAAACTTACTTAAAAGAATATCCCACGCTTCTATATGCAGTGGGTTAGAATTTACCATTAAATCGTCTAAATCGTAAATAATAGCTTTTATCATATCTAACCTCAATTCTACCAAAAAACCGCCCCCAGTAGTAGAAAGCTACGCTTTCACTACGGGGCAGACCGCCTTCTTGAGAAAGCGACGGGAAATCGGGGCTTCAAGGATGGAACAATATTAGAACTTTAAACCCATTTTGAATCCGAAAAAAAATGACCCGATAAGCTAATCGGGTCACTCGCTTTTTTCGCTTCTTGGTTCTTGTTACAATCGCCCTCCTATTGCTTTCCAGAAATTATCTTCTTGTTTAAGAGCCCACCTTCTAAAGAGGAAAAGAGATGCATAAGTAGTGCCACATAGAGTATTAACTTCTCTTGTTTCTTCAGGTGAAAGCCAAACCACTTTTCGGATTATCTCCTGGGGATCTGCTGGAACTTCTGAGGAGACAGTGAGAGCCTTACAGACATAAACAGATGGTGAAGTACCGAAAAAAGAGGTATTCGCGTTCAGGTGTTGCAAGAAAACGACTAGTTTTACCTTATAGCGGATTTCTTCTTCAGCTTCACGTAGAGTGACACTGGTAAAGCCTCGAGGAATTTCAAGTTGAGTCACTCCAGTTCTTAAATCAGCTGGATGAGGAATTAACATTGAAACGTTTCCTTTTGGTGGTTTCCATTCGTTCCATTTCTTAGCATATTCAACGGGAGGAATCACAGCGTGACGGACTATCTCTACAAAGGCAATTTTCTGATCTTCGTTGACAATTATGTCGTTCTCCCCTTCTTGTTCAAGCCAAACTGGCTGTTGATATATTTCTCTGCCAGTCTCATCACATACAGAAACAAGTTGAATTCTCCCAAAAGCTGGATTCCCTAGGTATCTCTCTTCCTGATTGTACTTCCAACCAATTAAATCTTCCTTAATTTTTTCAATGTGCATTCTACCCTCCTTTCATTTTGTCTTTTAGCACAATAAATAAAAAAATTCAATCCCTTCTATCAAAAAAACCGCCTGATTGGCGATTTTCTTGAGTATCTTTTTTCAATTATAATTTATTTCAAAATAAACAAAGCTTTTACAGTTACCATTACTTCTTTTTCTATGGTTCCGGTGTCATAACTGCCGTAATCGGAAATTTCTATTGAATTAACGGGGAGGACTTGAACTACTCCCATGCTGGCTGATTTTATTGAGCCTACGGATTTTCCGCTACTCTCAGCGATTTTTTGCGCCCTGGCTTTAGCGTCTTTTATGGCGTCAGAAAGCATAGCTACTCTTAACTCTGGTAGTTTTGAATAATAATATTCCAAAGAATCCGAGGAGAAAATAACTCCTTTTTGAATCAAGTTCTGCGTGCTTTTGGCAATATCTGTAATTTTATTAACGTCGTTTGATTGTACTTCAACGGTCTGGCGTAAATTATATTCTTTTGGTGCATTTGGATCGTATTTAAAATTCTGTTCCATGGCTATGGGAGATATATTTATATCTTTTTCGTTTATTCCCCTTTCCTTTAAAAAATTCGAGACGAGTGTTTCATCGGTTTTCATTTGAGAGTAGCCGTAATTAAGTTCTGAAGGCGATACGGTGCGTGAAAAACTGCTTCTCCATTTTGCGGTATCAGATGTAATTTGCTGTTTTGCAGATCCAGTGACAGAAAGCGTATTGTCCAACTGCTTCGCTTTATAATTAAGTCCGGCATTAATAGAAGCTCCGATTATAAAACACATTCCTAATACGGCCCCCGTATAAATTATTTTATTGAAATTTTTATCCATAAAATTTATAAGTTTCTAATTTAATAATTACAGGCTTTTATCTAATGCCATTATACCACGTTAATGTATAATATTGTAATTAAAAAACCGCCTTCTTGAGAAAGCGGCGGGAAATTGTAATTTGATAAAAAAAGGGAACATCGTGGATGATATCCCCCTAGGTGGAAACTTCTTTCATGGCCTTAGCTACTATAAGGGCCATATAGATGATTCCTGGTCTCATGAGCGTTATATCCCTTCTAGTTATAAATTTTATAACCACATCCAGAACAAAGATACTACAGATGACTACATAGATTATAATGAAAGGAATATAAACCTGAATCTTTTTTTTATTTAACTTTTTCATTTTCAAAGTGCTTACCCCCTTTCTTTAAACATATACCATATTGATAAAAAAATCAAGCTCTACCAAAAAACCCTGCCTGACGGTAGGCAGGCGCCTTCTTGAGAAAGCGGCGAGGCGACTGGACGATGCGAAGCCCCGTAGTGAACCAGCAGGTTCTACTACTTGGGGTTAGAACCTGCTTGGTGCTTAATAACCGTGTCTCTTTAATTCCTCTTTTGCGTTTTTTATAAACTTTCCGAACTTTCGGTCTTTTTCTCTTTTTTCTTGTTTAGTCATCTCATAATACTCAGCTTCCCTTTTCAGACTAATGTAGTTGGAGTATTTACCTGCATCTAAGTTGCCAGATTCTAATGCAGATAATACCTCGCATCCGGGTTCGTGAATGTGCATGCAGTCAGCATATCTACATTTCTTGGCAAGAATAGTTATTTCATCAAATAAACTATCTATGCCAACGCTCGTATCCGTCATTCCCACTTCGCGCATTCCAGGATTATCTATCACAATACCTCCGTTTTCCAAAAAATACATTTCCCTATTAGTTGTGACATGTTTTCCCTTACCAGTGTGGGAACTTATATTTTCGGTTTTTATAATGTTTTCCCCAAGCAATTTATTAATTAAGGAAGATTTTCCAACTCCAGACGAACCTAAAAAACAATACGTCTTCCCCTTCTCTATATACGTTTTTAATTTGTCTAAACCTTCATTAGTTATGGTGCTGGTAAAAATAAAATCAACTTTATTAAACCTCTCTTTTATTTGAGTCAATTTTGAACGCAATTCTTCTTTAGTTATCAAATCTATTTTATTCAATATAATAACAGGTTTTATACCTCCGGCATTTGCTATGGCAAAATATCTTTCAAAACGATTCAAATTATAATCCCTGTCAACTGATTCAATAATGAATGCCACATCAATATTTGTTGCTATAATTTGGATTTCATTTCTACCGCTGTATTTCCTTTTTATCATTGTTCTTCTTGGTAATATTCCGTGAATTACTGCTCGTTCTTTATCTACTTCACTAATTACAACCCAGTCGCCTACAGCAGGATAATCTTCTCTTGATGTAGCATTAAACATCTGTTTTCCTGTTATCCTTGCAAGGTATTTACCACTCACATTTTTAATTTTATAAGCGCCTTTGTATTCAACGATTACCCGCGCAACTGAAAAACTATCCAATTTTAATTTTTTACGATTAGACTCAAAAAATGCACTATAGCCTAAATCTTCAATTTTTGTTTTTGTAACTTCAGCAGTTATCTTTTTCATAATTTTATTTTACTAAAAAACCGCCCAAATAAATAGGCGGAAAATCGGGGCTCCTTTGTCCGTCCGTAGCCCGAAGGGCGAAGGAGGGCTCCGACTGGACGATGCGAAGCCCCGTAGTGAACCAGCAGGTTCTACTACTGGGGTTAAAACCTGGTTTTTACCTATAGAAATAAAAAAATCGCTTCATAAATAAGCGATAAAACGATGAAGGGGTGGAAGATTCAATAAATCCCCACCCCATGAAGCTTTTGTAAGCCAATGGCGGTCGGTTGGGTGAAAGTGGTTTAAAAACCACCAAATATGACAATTTATTAGTCATATCCTTCCACATCGCTTGGCTTAAATTGGCTTTGTGCTATTTTTATTATATAAAATCATAGATTCTTGTCAAATATTTTATCCACAACCAAAAAACCGCCCGACCTGTAAGGGTATAGGGGCGATTCTTTGGTTTTCGGCAGGTGGTCTAGTGAACGATGTTAAAATCTGTTTTTGGGATTAAATAAAAAACCGCCAACGAGTTGTTGGCGGAAGCAGATGGCCTGCTCAGTCCTTTAGCGGGCGTTCTCTATTAAATGCCTTTTCTGAGAGGGACACTCCCATAGAAGCCCACTTCTCCCTTGTGGTCAATAAGGACACTATGATAGGATTTGCCTAATTTGTCTACAAGCTCATCCCAGCTGAAACACTTAGGGAAACCTCCCTCCAGCTTTCTCTTCTCTATATATTTTTTTGCGAGTTCCTCGCTGGAAAAGACAAAAAGAGTTCTATCGTTTCCTCCCATGAATGCCGTCTCTTCCTTGTTCCTGATAACCCAGACAGGATCAGGATGATCTATAGACACCTTGATACCACGCCCAGTATTGACCATTAATCCAGGGACAACTTCTTGAAATCCTCCCATTAGATTTCCTCCTTTCTTAATATATTTTATTATTTTATGCTAATAAATAATACCACATTTCTGTGGTATTGTCAAGTATATTGAGTGGTGGTCTAGCGAACGATGTTAGAACCTGTTTTATATAGAGGTCCAAAAAATCTTTTTATTTTTTAACCATTTCAAGATATTTTTCTGTATAGCAACTGGAAGAACTTTTTCTTTTGTAAATTTTTTAATATCAAAAAAGAAAAAATCTATGTAGTCCTCCATGCTTTTATCTCTTACTTTATTTACACTAACCTTAAAAACTAAGTTAATTTCATGGTGTTTCCCATCTTCGTCGTGAAAAAAGTTCTCGTTTACACCCATAAAAGAGACCTTTTTAACAGAAAGGTTCAGTTCTTCCTTTAGCTCACGAATAAGAGCACGCTCAGCGTCTTCTCCAAAATCAACATGGCCGCCAGGAAAATAATAAAAATTTTTCTTTTTATTTTTGCAAACTAAAATCTTTCTATTTTTAATAATTATTCCCCTAACACAAATTTCAAAATTCATATTTTTCCATTCTACCAAAAAACCGCTCGGCCTGAAAGGCATAGAGCGATTTTCTGAAGTAAACTCCGCGGATAGGGTTCGAACCAATAAAAGTAGTTTCCAATTGATGTCCTGTAAAAATAACCTTAAATTTAATTATATCTTCTTGCCAACAAATTCAGCAAATTCCGCCAATCTACAGGCATACCCCCATTAGAAACGGAATATTTTTATTTTAATAAATCTTCAAGCTCTTTTTTTTGCTAATTTCCGCTTCTTTTAAAATGTTCATTAAGGTTCCTTTTGGCAAACCTTTAATATGATAAGGGACAACCGTTCTTCTTTTAGTTTGCGGGTTATAGAAAATAAAATGGCTTCCAGTAGAATGGTCTAACTTGAAGCCAAATTCTTTTAAGATTTTTATTATTTTTTTTAGGAGTAACGGAAGGAAGTTTAGGCATAAACCGGAAGTCTTTTAATATCTACCGAGCCGAAAAAACTTTCCTCGTCTGTAGAAACAGATTCTTTATGTTTTTTAAGACTGGCAACATACCCTTTAATTGCATCAATAGCCATTTGTTTGGCTTTTTTTAGATTCCGTCCGTAAGTAACACAGCCAGGCAAGCTGAGAACAATTACCGTAAAACCGCCCTCTGGTTCTGGGCGAAAAACAATATTATAGCGAAGTATTCTCTTCATATTTCTAATTTACTAAATTTTTACCTCTAAAATTATTTTTTGATAGGAACGATTTCAAAAGTATCATGATCTTTTTCAAATCTAATGCGATATTGATCAAAAAAACCTTCCTGCCCCAGTAAAAGACTTACCGTTGGACTGTCAATAAAACAAACCGGGATTTCTACTGATGCGTCTGATCCATCTACCTTAATTTTAATTTTTTCTAAACGATGTCCATCTATTTGGCCGCTAATCCCTGTGAATCTGGCTGGCCTAGCATTTGATAGATTTATACCAAGCACTTCGGCCACCTGGATATTAAAAAGTGAACAATCCGCTCCCGAATCCACAAGGGCATCAAATTTTTTACTATCTTTCGGGCCAAAAACCTCTATTGAAACAATTGATTTCTTTATAAATTTTAGCGTTTTATCTGGCGGGAAGAAAGAAGTGTATCTGTATTTCATAGCTTTATACTCATAATTATATATATTGGGGCATATAAAAAGAATCTATAGGAAACACCTTCAAGAAAATAACATCTTTTGACTTTACCTTTGCTACTACTTCTTTTAATTCATTTCCTTTTTCGATAACTCTCCTGCGGTCCGAAGATAAAGCCACCCATTTATTTGCGTATGGTTTTAACAATTTCCTTAAATCGTAGTTTTTCTCTTTTGTTGCCATAAATTTTACTATATTTTTATAGTAGCGAAATAGTTAAAATTATTCAAGTATTTTCATTTATAATTTCTTTCCGATATATTCGGCAAATTCCGCCAACCTACAGGCATACCCCCATTCGTTATCATACCAGGCAACAACTTTGACGAAATTATCTATAGCCATTGTCAAGGAAGCATCAACAATTGCCGAAAAACAATTGCCAATATAATCAGAAGAAACCAGCAGCGCATCTTCAACCCCTAAAATCCCTTTTAATTCTTTTTTCTGAGAAGCCTTTTTGAAAATATAATTTAATTCTTGAGCAGTTGTCTTTTTCTTAATTTCACAAATTAAATCCAAAATTGAAACAGTCGGCGTTGGCACTCGCATTGCTATGCCATCTAATTTTCCTTTTAATTCCGGTATCACCCTGCCAATTGCTTTAGCAGCTCCAGTAGTAGTCGGAATGATATTTAAAGCGGCTGCCCTGGCTCTTCTCAAATCTTTATGGGGTAGGTCTAAAATTCTTTGGTCATTGGTGTAAGAGTGAATGGTGGTCATAAATCCTCTAATTATTCCAAAGTTATCATTTAAAACTTTAGCTACGGGCGCCAAGCAATTGGTTGTGCAAGAACCCATATCAACAATTTCATCTTTTTTTGGATTAAATTTTTCTTCATTCACTCCTAAAATATAAGAAGGAATTTTTTCCGGATTATCATTAGGAGCAGAAATAATTACTTTTTTTGCTCCGGCTGTCAGATGTTTTTTCGCCCCTTGGTAATCAATAAAACAGCCAGTACATTCTAAAACAATGTCAACGCCCAGTTTTTTCCAGGGCAGTTTTGAAGGTTCGGTTTCGGCAAAAACTTTAATTTTTTTCCCTTTTGAGGTGCCTTCTACCAACAGTTCACCGTCTTTTGCCTTGGCGTTTTTGTTATAAATTCCGTAAACTGAATCGTATCTCAATAAATGAGCCAAAGTTTTTGCATCAGTCAAATCGTTAATCGCCACCACATCTAAATCAGGATGATTGTCAATTATCCTTTTAAAAGTTGGCCGTCCGATGCGGCCGAAACCATTGATAGCTACCTTTATCATAACCCTACGAATTACGAATTTAGTTCGAAGAGCTTTGCTCTTCTCTCGCCTCAGCTAAAGCTTCGGCTACAAATATACGAATGCTTAAATTTGTAATAAATTAATTTATTCTTTTATGTTTAATAGTTGACAGATTTTTGCTTTATCAAAGCCGACTACAATTTCTCCGTCAATTTCTACAATCGGCACTTCTAATTTTCCCGATTTTTTAATTAATTCTTCTTTCGCCGCCGCATTTTCAACAACATCAACCTCTTCAAACATAATGCCTTTTTCTTTAAAAAATTCCTTCAAGGTAAAACAATAAGGACAGCCGGGAGAAACATAAAGCTTAACCATAAAATTTATTTCTTCAGATTTTAGTTTTATTGACCACAACCTCCGCTAGCGGAAGAATCAGTGGTTCCTCCGCCTAAACCCGGAGAAGGAGCCTCACTAGAAAGAGTTTGGGAACATTCTTCAGGAGGCGAATTGAAGGCCTGGCAAATAGCTTCTTTAAATTTTTCAGGAGTACGATCCACCTGAACCACTGTATCGTTAATGACAATGGTTGGCGAACCCTGAACGCCGTATTTAGTGTTTAAATCTTTGTGAATATTAAATTGGGGATAATTACCACTTAACCAAGTGCTTTTATCGTTATAAAGCGAAGTTACCTTAAATTCGGTGTCTGTGGCAGAAACACAACTATCAATTTTTCCTTTATCTACCCCGGCCTGTGAAAGACATTTTGCCGAATCGCCGTCTATCACAAAACAATTCAAATAAGCATAATATTTTGCTTTTTCTTCTTTCTGAATACAATATTGCGTTAGATTTTCATCTATCTCCTTTTTTTCGTGCATTGCGTAATCAACGAAATAAATACCCATATCGGCTTTATCTTTCAATAAATTGTAAACCGGCAAAAACATCTTCTGGGCTTGTAGGCCGTAAGGACAATAAGACATTACAAAAAGTTTAACATCGGCTTTGTCGCGCTTTTGAACCTCTCCAGTGGTTGTTTCTCCATTTTGGGCTTGATCCGGCGTTGATTCTAAATTCAGTCCTTCCATTGGAAATAAGAGTTTTCCATCTTTTGTCACATAGGAAACATATTCTTGGGTATCAACCTTAATGCGGAATTTATACATTCCGTTTTCCTCTGTTACGTCTCCTGTTAAAGAAGCAGTGACTCCACTGAGTACATTCTTATTAATATAATCAAGGGCTTTTGCGGTTGCCTCTTGGGCTGAAAGAACCTTATTAGCCGAATTTTTAACCTTTCCTTGATTAGTATAAATAAAAGCGCCGCCAATAATTAAACCAGCGACAATAATCGCAACGGGTATTAAAATTTTATTAAATTTTTCCATGAGTTTTTTCATATGTTTATTTATTATTTATTATTTATTATGTAATGATTTTACTATATTAGAAATTTTAAATCAACCTATAAACCCCCTTGTCAAACTCATACTGCAACAATCCGCCAAAAGGCATCTCAACATTAATAATATCTTTATCGGAAACTTTTTCAACATGTTTTATAATTGCTCTGGCAGAATTATGACTGGCGATTATCAGAACGTTTTTCCCCCTTTTTAAATCTTTCTCAACATATTTTTTATAAAAAGGAGTTGTTCTTTTGACCACATCTGCCAAACTTTCTCCTCCTGGAGGAGCTATCTTATAACTTCTCCGCCAAAGGTGAACTTTTTCTTCGCCGTATTTTTTCATTGTTTCCTCTTTGTTCAAACCCTGCAATTTTCCGTAATACCTTTCGTTTAGGACTTCAGAAACATAAACCGGTATATAATTTTGATTTAGTTCTTCAAAGTGGCTCCAATCTTTCATTTTGCTTTTAAAATGGCGGAAAATGGGATATTTGTCTTTTTTTTCAAAAACTTTCAAAACAGTATGTAAATTTCTGATTAAAGGAGAGGTGTAAACAACATCGAAATCAAGAGTCGGTATTTTAAAATTGGCTTTCATCAAAGGGACATCAACCCAGCCGGCGAATCTGTTCTCTAGATTCCACTGAGACTTAAAGTGTCTTAATAAAATTAATTTAGCCATTTTTTTTAATAAATTTAAAATTATTTAACAGGGTGGAGTTCTTCACTTATTCTCAATAACCTATTATATTTTACCACTCTTTCGCCTCTGGCTGGAGCGCCGGATTTTATAAAATCGGCGTCGACACCCACGGCAAAATCAGAAATAAAATCGTCGCAAGTTTCTCCTGCACGATGAGAGACAATTATTTTCCAACCATAGCTTTTAGCAAGCTTTACGGCTTCAATTGTTTTAGTAATCGTTCCAATTTGATTTGGTTTAATGATGATGGCATTACAGGCATTTCTTTCATTAGCCATTTTCATTCTTTCGGGATTCGTCACTAACAAATCGTCCCCAATTACCAAAACTTTTGACTTTTGACTTTGAACTTTTGACATTATCGCTTTCCACCCATCCCAATTGTCTTCGGCAAATGGATCTTCTATTCCTAAAATTGGATATTTTTCAATTAACTCAAAATAATAATTCAACAAACTTTTCTTATTAAAAGTGCCATTTTTCAGTTGGTATTTTCCGTTCTGGTAGAATTGAGAAGCTGCGGCGTCTATGATAATTTTTACTTTATATTGAGAGAGAAGTTTTAAAACATCTTCTGGATTTTTAAAAGACGGATTAAAACCACCTTCATCGTTCACGTTTTTACCCAATTTTTTTCTTAAGTCCTGATAAATTTCTGAAGCTTTTTTAACACTGCAAACCGCCATAAATTCTTGAAAATCAAGTTCATTACTGGCGTGCACCCCTCCCTCAATCATATTAAAACAAGTATTTGGAATTTTTGAGCTTTGATGATCGCTGAGACCTTGTCTCATCTCTCGCCTCGCCTCGTTCCGCTCGGTTCGGCTTTTGATATTTGAGATTTTATTGATGTATTTATATAACGGCAGTTTTTGGGCGGCCGCTCCGGCGCGACAAACAGCCATAGAAACCGGAATAGTGGTATTAGCTCCGAATTTTTCAGGGTTCAAAAATTCGTCAATCCCCTGCTGGTCAATAACATCCTTTCCTTTTAATTTTGGAGCAATAATTTTATTAATATTTTTTACCGCTTTTTCTGAAGCCACAAGAGGCGCTTCGTATTTCCCTGTAGACGCTCCAGATGGCGCCGAATCCCTAAATAAACCTTGGGGAGTTTCCAAATCTACCTCTACCGTCCAATTCCCCCGGGAGTCCAAAATTTCCCTACTCCGTAGTGAATTTATTCTACTATGAGACCCGGCTAAAATTTTTCTTATTTTAGAATTCTGTTTCATAAATTTAATCAATTAATTTTTATTTTTTTAACAGGTTCTTCTTTTTGACTTGGAGCAAAAGCAATACAAGTGATGATACTGGCAAAAATGAATACCATATCTCTCCAAATTGGGTCTACATTTAAAATATTTATAAAAATAAAATCAAATGCTGCTCCTATAATTACAAATAAAAAAAGGATAATAAACCCTAAAGTTTTTCTTTTAGTATATGCATCTTGAGCTTTCTGAAACTGCTCCAGAAGAATTAAAATTGCCGGGATAAAAGCAATAAGGAATAAAAAGATTCGTAAGTTCATTGCGAAATTAGAACCACTCGCAACCCCCCAATTTATAGCTCCGCTTGGTTCTAAGAAGGGGTTAAAGGGAGTAATAATAGTTAAATAAGTAGAAATCATTCCCAAAACAAAAACCGGAATAAATCCTAACCAGGGAGAAATTTTAAGTGAAAATTTAACATGGACAGAAAAATAAGACATTATTGAGAAGGCAAGGGCCTGCAAAAATACTCCAAAATTTACCCTGAATTTTAAAAAAGTTAAATCTAAAGCGAAAAATAAACCGCCTATCGCATTAATAAAAGCAAACAGCCAAAAAATAAAAGAAATACAAAGCCAAAGCTTAGAAATAGTATCTTTTTCTTTTCTCCAATATTGGAAAACCCGATAGATAATAAGCCCCACGGCAAAAGAAAGAAATAAATAAGCGAGACCGGTGATAGAAAAATTCATATAAATATTTTAAGATATTTTTTTCAAATAATCATAAGCGGCTAAGGCGGCTTTAACCCCTTCTCCGCAGGCAGTAACAATTTGTTTATATTTTCCCAAATTTACATCGCCAGCTGCAAAAAGTCCGGGAGTTTTAGTTTTGAAAGTTTCAAAATCAACTTTTATTTCATCTCTCTCATTAAAATCAACAAGGTCTTTGACAAAAGAGGTTGCTGGTTGAGAGCCGATTTCAACAAAAACTCCCCCTATCGGTAAAATTACATCTTCCCCTCTTTTTTTGTCCTGATAGATTATTGATTCAACAAATTTTTTTCCTTTAATTTCCTTTAAAACAATATCGGTTATCACCTTAATTTTTCCAGTTTTTTCCGCTTTTTCTTGATTTTCGGCGAAAGCTTTCACCCGAGGATTTGTTTCTAAAATATAAATTTTTTTAGCGTAATTTGTTAGAAATATCGCCGCTTCAAACCCAGCGTTTCCACCGCCAATCACTGCTACCTCCTTTCCTGAAAACATTGGGCCATCGCAAAGACAGCAATAACTAACTCCCCGGCCGATAAATTCTTTTTCTCCCTTCACTTCTAACGGCCTAGGATCACCTCCGGAAGCTATAATTACTGCTTTTGATTCAAATGTATTTTTACTTTTAGTAATGACAATAAACTTTTCATTAATCTTTTTTATTTTCCTTACCTCGTCTATTTCAATCTTAATTTTCTGTTTTCTTAAATGTTTTTCAAATTTTTTAATTAACTCCAAACCAGAAATTTTTTCAAAACCAGGGTAATTTTCAATTTTTACCGCTATCCTTGCCATCTGCCCACCAAAAGCTTTGGTTATTAATAAAGTATTGATTTTTTGACGGGCGGCGTAAATGCCAGCGGCAGTTCCGGCTGGACCTCCGCCAATAATAATTAAATCGTACATATTTTTTTAATTTATCACCTCGGGAATGGCCTCAATCAAATCGGTGGCTAATAACCCCTCTTTTGATTTTTCAGCGGCAATCTCTCCGGCTTTTCCATTAATATATGCTGCGGCCTGAGCAGCTAAAAATGGGTCAATTCCCCGAGCCATAAGGGCGCCACAAATTCCAGCCAAGGTGTCTCCGCAGCCGCCTTTAGTCATAAAAGGAGTTCCAGTTTTACTTAAAACCACTTCTTTTCCATCAGAAACGATATCAACCGGTCCTTTAAGTAAGATTGTTGTTTGAAGACGGGTCGCTTCTTCTTTAACTATTTTAATTTTCTCTTCTTCTGGTAATTTATAAACTTCTTTTCCGGTTAAGATGAAAAATTCGTAAGTATGGGGAGTAATCAAAAATGGTTTTCCTGAAACAACCTTTGGATTTTTAGCCAAAGCATGAATCGCATCAGCATCAATAACCGTTGGGACAGAAACTTCTGAAAGATATTCTAAAATTACCTCTTGGGTTTCCGGAGTCCTTCCCAATCCCCCGCCAATAACAACCGCTGTTTTGCCATGAGACACTTCTTTAGAGCTCTCTGTCATTGAAATTAAAGTTGCTAAATGTTTCTTTTCAAGCCATTTTCCTTCTAAAGGATAGGCGGCGAAATTCGGGGTAAAAGAAGCGATAATATCGGCTGCCCTTTTTGGGGCAATAATTCTGACCATATCAACCCCTACTTTGAAAGCCGCCAGGGACGATAATGCCGGCGAACCGGAATAAAAATCCGAGCCGCCAATAACAATTAAAAGCCCGAAATCATATTTTTTACTGTCTTTCGGCCTTTCTTTATAAATATCTTTTAAGATTTCTTTGGTTACTTCTTCCACCAAGCTTTTATTCATAATAATTTAAAATTTATATTAATAATATATGTAAAAGCGAAAGTAAAGATGAGAATGAAGTTCTCATCGCCCATTCGTTTTTGGCCTTTACCCCCACACTTAATGAGCAATTTTTTCAAAATTATCTGCGCGAAGCGCATTGCTCTTTAAGTGTGGGGGTTTATTCTATTTTACCATAATACTAAAAACTTCAAAATAAATAAAAAAAGTGTATTTACTGGTTAGATTGTGGCAAGATTCATTTAATGTTAAAATAGGCAAATAAAATATATGTTAAACTCAAAAACAATTGTTATTAGCTTGGGAGGCTCAATAGTTTCTCCTCGGGCTGGAAAAATTAATATTATTTTTTTAAAAAAATTAAGAAGATTGATTTTAAAATTTATCAAAAGGGGGTTCAAGTTTATCATAATTGTGGGCGGAGGAAAAACCTGTCGTCTTTATCAATCAGCCGCCTCAAAAATTGTGAAACTTTCTAATAATGATGGGGATTGGTTGGGAATTCACACCACTCGGCTAAACGGTCATTTGTTGAGAACAATTTTCAAAAATGTGGCTTATCCGGTTATTTTAGATGATCCTCAAAAACCAATTGAAAATCACTGGAAGATTTTAATTGCCGCTGGCTGGCGACCGGGCTGGTCAACCGATTATATTGCTGTTTTGTTAGCCAGAAGATTTCAAATAAAAGAAGTTATTAATGCCGGTAATGTTTCTTTTGTTTATGACAAAGACCCGAATAGATACAGAAATGCCAAAATTTTTAAAAAAATTTCCTGGAAAGATTTTAGAAAAATAGTCGGTTCTCGTTGGTCGCCGGGTTTATCTGCTCCATTTGACCCGGTGGCTGCCAAACTCGCAGAGAAATTAAAAATCCGTGTTTTTATTGCAAAAGGCACGGAAATTAAAAATTTTGAGAAATTACTTTTGGGTAAAAAATTCAAAGGGACAATTATTGAACCTTAATTTTACGATTCCGCTTTAGCGGGAGGACGGCGGAAAGGCCGCGGCCTTAAAAAGGCGGGTGTTTCCCAGAAGTTTTCTTTTTCTAATATCTCTTTTTCGGCTTCTTCAGTTTCTTCTCTAAGTTGGAGAGCGTTTTTTCTAATTGTTACGTTTTTTATTATCGGCAGATTTTCTTTTTTTTCTTCAACTTCTGCTTTGGGTTTTGCTTTTGAAATCCGAGGAACAGGTTTTTTTGTGATTTTTATTTTAACTTTTTTTGGGTTTTTAACTTCTCTTTTTGGGGAAGGTTTTTGAGGAGATATTTTTTTAAGAGGCGGTGTTTTTTTAACTTTTCTTTTTATTAATTTTGGTTTGCTGCCAATATATGGTTTTGGAGTTTTCATTGAAAGGCCTGTAGCAAAAATTGTAATTTTAATATTATCATCATATTTTGGGTCTCCTCTTTTTGAAACATGAGAGATGCCAAAAATAATTTTTGCTTCTTTATTAACTTTCTCAGAGATGGCTTTGGAGATTTCTTTCATTTCTTCCAAATTAAGCTCTTTTTCCCCGGCAATGTTGTATAAAATGGCTTTGGCTCCTTTGATACTATAGGGATATAAGGGAGAATTTAGGGCTTTTTCAACGGCCTGAACAATTTGTCCTTCTTTTCTGGAAAAAGTAAAAGTGTTTAAATAACACAATCTGCCGCGGCCCTCCAAAATCGTTTTTAAATCGGCAAAATCAATATTGATTAAACCGGGTTCATATATCGTTTCAATTAAACCTTCTAAACCGTCAGATAGCATTTTATTTATTGCTGAAAGAGCAGATTTTAAAGGGGTAGCTTTATCAATGATTTGGAAAATTCTTTCATTGGGGATGATAGTCATAGCATTCAGGCGCGGTTTTATTTTTTCTAAGGAGTTTTTAGCAATCTCCGTTTTCTTCTCACCTTCAAACTTAAAAGGCAGGGTAAAAATTCCATAAGTGAGATTTCCCAGATTTTTGGAAATTTGAGCAAAAACCTGGCTAGCTCCTGAACCCACTCCCCCGCCGAGAGAAGCAATTAAAATTACCAGGTCCTGCCCTCGTAATATTTTTTTTATTTTTTCCTTGTCATTTTGAGCGGCCGTCTCTCCAAGCTCAGAATTCATTCCGGTTCCCAATCCATGGGTAAGATTTTCTCCAAAAGAAAAACATTCTACTTTTCTGGACGCTTCTTTCAGAGCTTTTAAATCGGTATTGGCAACAAAAAAAGTAGCTCTTTGTACTCTTTGGGCCAATTCAGAAACAATATTTCCTCCTCCGCCGCCAATCCCAATCACTCTGATTTTTGTCTTTTTAGTTAGGATATTTTTTTCACTCACCCTATCAGCAACCTCCGGCTCGGCTTTAGTTTGAGGTTCTTTTTTTTGTTTAGCGATTTTTTTGAGTTTCTTTGCCATTAGTTTAATTTAATGTTTTAAAAACAAATAGTCAAATAATCTTCTGTCAAACCGCATTAATCCATCGTAACAAATTCAAAAAGAATTTCAATTGAATAAAAAAAAACAAATCCTTGCGGACTTGTTCTCCAAAATTTCCTTTAACAATATATTTTTTAATCTAAATAATCGGACTCTATTGAATTCTCTTTCAGAGTGTTTTTATACAAAATAATTGTTAGAGGACCCAGATAACCCGGTGCGACTTGATATTGTTGAAAATAAATTGTCAGAGAATTGTAATTGAAATTAAAATTGCTGTAATTTTCAGCTGTCGGCTGGGTTCCTTCTTGAATCATTTGCGTCAAAAAATTATTCATCTCTCCGTTACTGGCTTGAATTTGCGAAGTCACCTGCTGAGCTGCAATTTGTGATAATTTTTGTAAGGCCTGTTGCGAATTTCCCAGGAAATCATTTATTGTAATGTCTTCCTTTTTCATCACGTCGTAATTGAAAGCATCAACTTCGGTAATGCCGTGCGCTCCTCCGGTAAAATAATATATGTTTAGCGAAAAGCTTATGTATTCTTTATTCATCTGAGTTGGCGTCCAGCTGGCTATAAAATCAAAAGGTGAAGGAGGATTTTCGGCCGGCGTTTCGCCGGGTGCCAGTGTTGCATTTCTTGCATCCCAATTATCTTTTGCTTCTTTTTTAAAATTATCTATTTCTCCTAAAATTAAATCGGAAATCTCTTTATTGAAAGAGGCGTCCACTGCCTCAAATTGAGGATATTCAACCTGTATGTTATAGAAACTATCTGCTTGGCTTACTGAAGTTACAGACATTTGTAGGCCGCCTTCTAATTTTTTTTCAACAAAACATTCATTTGTCTTTTTCCCCCAATTTACTCCGATAATCAAAATAGCGGCGACGATTATTATTACTATTGCAAAAAAAATATTTTTTTTCATTTTTTAAATTCTTTCTTTTTTAATATCTGTCTTTTTTTTCATTATCACACCGTAAAAATTACAATCGTTATTTTCAATAGTGCGAGAAATAACCCAGCCGGTACCTTTGATTAAATTTTTAAGTTCTTCGGGAGAGGCCAAAATGGAATAAAACCAATCGCCGAGTTCATTTTTGTATTCCAATCTTAATCTTATTTTATCAACTATTTTCGCCAACCTCCTTTCGTGGTTATTATACACAAAAGATTCTTGGCTTTTTGAAATATATCTGTTAGGGTCTCTGACGGTGACGATTATCTTGCCGTCGGGTTTGACTATCCGAAAAAGATTTTTCAAAAATTTTCTGGTATCTTTAATAGAACCGGCAAATCCCAAATCGTTGGAAATCATAAGCACTGAATTAAAATATGCGTCTGGAAAATCCATTTTCCTTAAATCCATTAAATGAACGTTATTTAAACCCCTTATTTTCATCAAATTCACGGCAAAAGATGAATTATCAACTGAATGAACTTCCAGGCCGCGATTTTTTAAAAAAAGTGAATGTCTGCCCGCTCCTGCCCCGACATCCAGCACTCTTCCCTGGGCATAGTTTGAAATAATTTCTTTTTCGCAATTACTCCAATCTTGATAATTGGTAAAATAATTGCTTGTATCTATACAGCAGTAATTTCCGTCACCTCTGCGGATATTATAAAAGGGAGTGTCTCCGTTTAAATAACCCTTTAGAATTTTCCCAAAAATATCTACCATAGATATCAACATTATAGGACAAAATAAAAACTTGTCAATAGTTTTTATTTTTATAAAAAAATAAAAGCACCGTCAAAAAACGGTGCTAACTAAATCATTTTGGTCTGGGTTTACCAAAATATTGGCATTTTCTTGCTCCTTCTAATATTGGAGCTCTTGGAACAAGAATTTTTGACGAAGCACCCCAAATACATATTCCCATAATTTGCTCTTGAAACGGAGGTCGCCATTGATATCCTCCTTTGTTAGTATCTACTACAGTCACAACAGGAATGGCTTCTTTTTGACCAATACAATAACAACACTTTGAACAATTCTTGGTAAATAATTTTGTATCAAAGTCCCATCTCCCTATTAAACCAGCGAAAATCTTAATTTCTTCTTCTAAAACATTTTTGACTGTTAATACGGGCATTATAACCCTCCTTTTATTTGTAATCTGCTAAAGACAATTTACAAAATTAATGAAAATAAATCAAGCCCTGATGGTTTGAAAAATTGTGACTCTCCTGAAAAAGAAAAACAGGGATTATCCCCTATTTGTCCCTGTTTTTCTTTTTCCTTATATCTTATTTATCCTTATAAGCTCAATGTCGTAAACGATCCCTCTGTTGCCTTTGTGATATTGCCGGAACCATCTGCAGAACCTACAACATAATAATATGTGGTGTTCGCTGTTAAGCCGGTTAATTCTATCTCATGGCTGATAACATAATCGGATGAACTTTTTGTCGGGTCTCCGGTCGTAACAACTGGAGTGGTTATGCCATACCAGATTTTACTGTTAGTTACTTCGTTTGTAGTCCACTTAATTTTGGCTGCTGTAGTAGTAATATTGGTTTCTTCAATACTGGAAATAACAGGAGCTGTGGTGTCTACAGCTAAAGTCGTAAACGATCCCTCTGTTGCCTTTGTGATATTGCCGGAACCATCTGCAGAACCTACAACATAATAATATGTGGTGTTTGCTGCCAATCCGGTCAGTTGTATAGAATGACTAACAACATAAGTAGATGAACTTTTTGTCGGGTCTCCGGTCGTAACAACTGGGGTTGTGGTACTATACCAAATTTTACCATTAGCCACTTCGTCTGTGGTCCATTTAATTTTGGCTGTGGCAGCGCTAATGTTTATTGCTTCAATACTGGAAATAACCGGGGCTGTGGTATCTGGAGTTGTAGTTTTGCATAACTTCTTTTGTATGCCGGGTGCGATTAATAATCCAGGCGGAACTTTTCCTGAAGAACCAGCTCCTTCTTGAAGCAATTCATTTATTCTCCAAAGTGTCTTTGGCCCAACCGATCCGACTTCTTCAAGACAGAATTTATTTTGCAACTTTCTTACTGCCTTTTCTGTAAATTTACCATAATAACCCGTAATAAGCCCCTCAGGATAAACCGTGGAATCAGTTGCTAATATTTCCTGTAATGTTTTGACTTCATCGTTTGTCATGCCGGGCTTCAATTGATTTAAGAGCTTAAGCGTTCCTTTTACCTCTTTTGCTGTTTCTTTTACTTCACCTTGTGCCTGTCTTAGAGATTCTAACTGTTGAGTTAACGCAATAATTTGAGCGTTTAGGTTAACTATTTGTGTTTGGAGAGCGGTTAAGAGTTCTTGTGCTGTTTGAGTGGTAGAAACTGCTTTAGTAGTAACTGGAGCAGCCAAAACACCGAACAAAACTACGCAGACAATAATACTAAATATTTTTTTCATATACTTTTAATTTATTATTTTTTATTAATTTTAATTTCGACCTTTAGGGGTTTTTGTTTTCCGGAGAATATTTTATCTCCTCTACCCTTTTATCTTTAAGATTTACTTTAATTATCCATTTTTTCCCATCTAAGGTATAGTGAACGCGAGCTTCTTTTCCATCTTCTTCAGGATTATGAATGGCTTTAAATTCTTGATTTTCCTCAACCAAATGAATTTTTTGAGGGAGAGATGACTGGATTTTTTCAATTTTAGCTTCCTTTGGAATAATTTCTTCAACAATTTCTTCAGATTCAACTATTTCTCTGGCCAGTTCTTTTTCTTCATTGGCTAAAGGAGCGATATCATCGCTTCTAATTGGATTTATTTTATTTACTTTGTTTTGGTTAAGATTTACTTCTACTATTGCTCCTTCAATATCATTTTTTTCGTTTTCCTTAACTTTTTGAATTGTAATTGCCGAAGGTTTTTCGTTAGCAACTTTACTCTCCTTTTGGATATTTACTAAAACATAGGCCTTACCATTTTTTACTTTTACTTCACTTAAAACCATATTATTCTCTTCCATTAACTTTTTGACTTCGGGGTTGTTTTTGACTATTCCAATTGCTTTAGCTTCAATAAATTTCGGTTGGATTATGGTAATGCTAAAAATTATTAATACAACTAAGGCAGGGACGGAAAAAACCAAAGATTTTCTAAAAACCTCAAAAAAACTGGGCTTTTTGAAATAATCAGAACTAAGCAAGGCCATTTTAAGCCCTTTTTTATGGCTTTCAATTTTAATATCGGGAAGCTCTATACTTTCTAATTTTTTGATTAAATCTTCTTTTTCCATGTTTTTAGTCCCTCTATTATTAGAACGCCAGAAACTAAAAAAGGTTGCGTTTTATTATTGAATTAATTTTTTCAATTCTTTTAAAGCCCTGTGGATTTGAGATTTTATTGTTCCCTCGGGCTTGTTGAGAATTTGACTGATTTCAGAAATTTTTTTCTTATCAAAAAAACGCAAAACTATAACAGCCTGATAAATTTGGTCAAGTTTGGAAATGCTTTTGTGAAGTTTTATAAATTCTTCTTTACTTTCTAATTCTTTCTCAGCTATTTCTAACTCTTTATCCGGAGTATCTTTTGACGGGATTTCCGAAATTTTATCAAGGGAAACTTGAATAGTTCTTTTTTGTTTACGATAGAAAGTATTTATTTCATTGGTGGCAATTCTATAAAGCCAGGCCGAAAAAGAAACATTCTGCCAACGAAATTTTCCTAATTCTTTTAATGCTTTTAAAAAAGTTTGAGAAGTTAGATCTTTAGTTAATTCAATATCGGCGGTTCTCTTTAAAATATAGTTAAAAATTGGTTGATAAAATTTATCATAAAGCAATCCAAAAACCTCTGGATTTTTCTTGGCTTTCTCAATTATTTCTTTTTCTTCTAATAAATCCATAATAAATCAACCCTCTTTTTTCTTATTATCATAATGCGAAAAATAAAAAAGGTTGCATTTCGCAGTTACTAATTTAAAAAGCGGCTATCGTGGTTGATAGCCGCTGTTTGTTTTTCTCTGGTTCTTCAGGTTATTTGTGTAACTTCTGTTGAATTGTCCCTAACCTCTCTTTAAGAGAGGTATCTTTGGAAATTCTTGAATATGCATGAAGAACCGTACTGTGGTTCCTTCCCCCAAGTAGCTTGCCAATTTGTTGCAACGGAAAAGACGTATTTTCGCGCAGCAGATAGATGGCTATCTGACGTGCTAAAGCAGTCATCTTATCCCGCTTCGGTCCCCTGAGATTTGCTGGCGTTACCCCAAAGTTCGATGCTACCGCCTCAATAATATGGTTTGCTGTCGCTTCATCGGTTGACCCTGACGCTGATGGGAATGGGAAAGCGCCGTCATTTAATATTTCTCTTGCCATTTCCAGAGAAGGTGTCAAGCTCAACCATCTAGAACGAGCAAATAAGCCGTTCAATATTCCCTGAATCACGCGAACATCCTTACCGTCTGTTTCCTGCGCAATTAAAGCAAGGATTTTAGGGTCAATATCTGTACGCTGGCGAACTTTGGCTTGCAGGATGGCCAATCTCGTTTCTAAACTGGGTGGTTTGATATCAACAATCAATCCCCCGCAAATACGCGAGATTAACCTTTCTGGCAAATTTGGCATGCTCTCACCCGCCAGAACTATCTGGCGACCATTTCCATACAATTCGTCAAAGCAACAACAGAAAACTTCCAGGGTTTTCTCTTTTTTACCGTTACCGAAAAAATGGAAATCATCCACGATCAAAATAGTAGGACCACGAAACCTCGTCTTGAACCCTTCAGTACCGTGGTTGCGGATAGCCGTCACAAACTCGTTAGTAAATCCTTCAGCTGTTACAAAGACGACTGATAAATGTTTTTCGGTGGCACGGTGACCGATGGCGTTCAAAAGATGGGTTTTGCCCAGTCCTGACCGACTAAGTAAAAAAAGAGGGTTATAGTCGACTCTACCCGGGTTTTCGGCTACATCCATAGCGGCGGCTCGAGCAAACCTGTTTTCCTCTCCCGTAATAAATGTATAGAATGTCTGATTGGGATTAAATCTTGGTCCACTGACGGCAAACAAATCATCCGGTTTGGCATTGGCGGCGTTAGTGGTATTGCGACTAATGACCTGAAATTGGACTTGAACATCTTCTGGTGTAGAAAGCGGATTGACCAGCGTTTTCATCACTTCGATCAACGTTTTTCTCACCAGGGGGCTCAAACGTTGCTCCAACCATTCTTTGGCAAAAGCATTGGGTGACCCTACTACAAACTTGCCTTCCTCGAAACTGATCCCAACAGTATCCATTACCCAAGTTTCATAGTTGGCCTTATTAATTTGAATCTGAAGAACACCTTTGACGATTTCCCATATCTCTTTAGCCGACTTGTCCATTGCTACCTTCCTTTCTTTGTTAGTAAAATTCTATTTCTGCAACAAATATATATAAAATGTTAACGACCTAATTTTTATTATCAAGTAAAATTTTTTATTTGTCAATAACGCAACCAATAACAAAGAATTACTGCGAGTACTGGAACTATTTTAGGAATCAATTACTATATGATTTTTTCCGTCGATTTTTTCAATTTCAAGATTGGAAAAATCTCCCTTTTCGCTTCGCCACTCATTTGAAAATCCCCAGCCATTCCATTTCCAAACCGCCAGATAATACCCCTTGCAGGACGGTTTTTGGGTATAATCTCCTTCAAGTACGATTAATTCATTTTCGTTATCTCCATTAATATCAGTCATTTTAATTTCGCAATTCGGGACGCCGAGATTTGATGAACCCCAAATTATCTTCATTTTTCCATTAATAAGGTCATAAACAAAAAGATGATTTTTTACACTCATATCGTTTTCTTTAATCCAGAACGGCTTTGATGTGCCAAAATTTCCACTTTTCCATAGAGATAAATTTATATCAAAAACCCCGTCATTATTGGCATCAGCGAGAATAAAGTCATCTACCCACCAGTCATCCGGAGATTGCCAAATAATTTTTGAATTTTCTGCAATTGAGAGTTGTCCGTTTTTTAATAAATAGGTTTCCTGGAAAGAATTATTGTCCAAATCCGCCGATTTCATCTTTGAAACGACATTATCAGTTTTATAACCTTCAGTATATATTGTAGGTCTCAAATTTTTCTCAAAGGTGTTATTATCCCAAAAGTAAACGGTTCTGTCGGTCAAAGGAAAGTCCAATCTTTCCAAAATTTTCTCTGCCTCGCTGTTATTTGCCATTCTCGGTTGAGCGAGATTATCCGTTACAACAGGTAAAAAAGAAATTTTTCTAATTTCTTTTTTTGTAAAATATACTTTAATAGTTAATCCTTGTTTTGTTTCTTGCGACCACATTTGGTCAAAAACAAAATTACCTAAACTATAAAAAATATATTTGCCTTCATATTTTTCCATCGGCTGAACAACGTGAGGATGGTGACCAATGATTAAATCTGCTCCGGCATCAATTGCTCTATGAGCAAAATTTATCTGCGAATCATTGGGTTTTTCAGTATACTCATTTCCGGCATGCATAGAAACAATAACGAAATCAGCTTTTTGTTTCGCTTCTTTTACGGCTGCAGCCATTTTTTCTATTCTCATAAATGCTGTTCCGGCGTGATTTTCGCTTGCTTCATAAGCGGCAGGAACTACATCTGTGTCATTATAAGCAAGGAAAACAAATCTTATTCCTTTTACCTCAATGTAGATTGGCTGATTGGCCTCTTTTGTATCTTTTCCAGCTCCAACATATTTAATACCGGCATTTTCAAGATAGTTAAAAGTACTTCTTAGCCCTTCTTCTCCAAAATTAGGAGTATGATTATTAGCCAATGACAAAACAGAAAAACCAGCTTCTTTTAACGCTTTTTCTGTGCCGGGGTTTGACCTAAAAATCATCTCAAAATTAGCAATTTCTCTTCCTTGGATAATCGGCGTTTCCAAGTTTCCAAAAACCAAATCCGAACCCTGTAAATAATCCTTTATTTTTAAAAACGGATAGTTAATATCATTTTGTTTTTTAACTATCTGTTCTACTCCTCTTGAGTAAGAAATATCACCAACCGCAACCAAAGAAACTTCCTCATTTTTCTGAGGAAGTTTATTTTTTTGTGACAAGAAACTTAAAAATTCCTTTTTGCCTTGCAGTTGGTTATTTAAATGCAAATAGTAGCTAAGACCAAAAACAGCAATAACCAGAACAAGGACAAAAAATACAATTGACCATGTAATTTTTCTTTGCATTCATTTTATTTTACCACAAAGGCATTAGTCCATTCTGGCAATGGCAAGGCTTGACCGGAGTTTAACATTTCACGCCATTTCTTGTCAGTCAATCTATCGGACATTGGCCAAGTAAATTCGTAATAGGAATAAACTCCGCCTTTGGTAATTCTTAATTTGCCGTCAATCGAAACCACAACATATATCTCGGAAATTTTGCCCGTGCCCTCTTCCAATACGTAGCCGTTGGGGTCGGTGGCGACATCGGCGACAATTGCCGCAGGATTTTCGTCTAAATACTCTCTTCCGCTACCCGTCTCTTTGAATTGCGGTTCATCTTTATTGACTTCCAGCCAGAAATGCTCCAATTGTCCGCCATACGAACGAATAAGCTCATATTCCTCATTGGTCAATTTTTCGTTATTTAATTCTTTTTCCGATATTGTTTTAAGCGACATCGCCAACTGTTCCATTTTGCTCAAATTTTCTTTCATACTTGTCGTTAACAATCCTCGCATTTCCAAACCTTCATTTGTCATCTTTAAAAGCGAAGCAAGACGCGCATAAACATAGGGATTTGGTTCAACATATCCTCGGTCATCTTCTTCTTCCGGCCCACCACCTGCGCCTAACTCGGCATAAACTTGTTTAGCATAAAGAATTGTGTCATGTTTTAACTCCGTCCAGCTTCCCAAAAAGGTATTGAGGTCTTTTCTTACCCAGGCGGAATTTTGCATAAAAGCCGGATAGCCGCTTGATTTTTCATCAAGAAGCGGACGGAGTTGATACAACCACCCCCAGTATAAGTTTTGGGTCCAAATTTCTGTATTGAGCCCTAAAACATATTCATTCATCTTGGACATATTTTCTGAATAGCAAGCATATTGGGCCTCACCCATTCCGTTTAATATATTTTTTGCTTCATTTGAACCCATTGTTGCAGAAATATCTAATCCTTTAGGTAAACATCTTGCTCCCGACAAGCACCCCGTCTCCTCTGGTTTATATTCTTGGCAAGATTTGGTTTTATCACCCACCTCCCGATAAATAAGCCGCTGGAAAATGGAAGCGTCAATAGTGAATCTCTGCCCCATAAAACGAAATCCCTTGATTTCTTTTTCTCTATCCGGTTGAAATGATGCTTGGAAAATTGGCATTGAGTTTATCTGCGGCGGTTCAAGTGTTTTAGTTACCTCAACAAAAGAAGAAAACTTGTTTTTTTCTGTTAATACTGTTTGAAGCGTTGCATTGTTTCCATAAATTTGTTCTGTTAAATCTTTGAATTGGTAATAAGTAATGTCATCGCTTTTGCCGACGAAAAAGTTCACCGGCTCATAAATCTTATTCCAGCTGGTTTGATTATTTTCTTTATTGAGGGCGAGGGTTATAAGTAATGCCGATTTTATTTCGTCATTGTTTTTCATTCGGAAGGTAAGGCGGCCATACCACATCATTGACTTAAAATAGGCCTTTAATTGTTCAGTTTTATCATAATGGCCTCTCGGTATATATTGTGAGTAATCCTCTTTTAGAGCTTCCAGCGGTAGCGGACCTTGGGGAGTATCAATGATTATATCTTCTCCACCGCCGATATTCATTACAGGAGATTTTTCTATCCCCTGATGAGCTTCAATAAGCGCTAATTCTTGATTGACTTCGTTTGCGACGATTGACGGGATATTTACTGATGAATCCAAGAGCTTGTTTCCAACCGCAAAAAATCCAACATTTCTCTTAGCGGCGTTTTCCCATTCTGTCCCCTTCAAGCTGTTATATTGGTTTAACGATTCAGAAAGCATGCTGGTGTTAAGTTGTTTTAATTCCGCCGCCAATTTTTGCTCCTCTAATTGTTTTAGTAAAAAATCAAACATCAAATGATAATTGTGGAGCATTGAGTCGGTTGTAATAAAACTTGGCGTGTAGTTGTACCGATTTGACTCATAAAGAGGAAAAAATTCGTTGTTATAGTAAGTTGGTATAACCACGAAAGCATTTTTCACAAGCAGTTTTTTTGCCGCATCGGAAAGAAAATTAAAATTACCGGCGTTTATAACATTACTTAAATTTTGATTAACCGAATAAGCTGGAACTTTGGGATTTATACTCACCGGCACTTCTTCATAGGTTGCAAATTTGGAAGCGAATGTGACGGCTGGTTTATAAATATCTTCCGCGGTTTTCTTGATATCTTCCAGACTTGTTTTCGGAATAATGAAACAGGTTAATGTCACGGCTATAATAATCAATACCAAAATACTTAAAACAATTAAAAATTTATTTTTCTTTGATTTTTGTTTTGGAATAAATTGAGGATTTTCTGAAACCTGCGAATTTAAATTTTTATAGTCATTATCCATATTGTTGTTTGTTATCTTTTTTATATAAAATCGATGACCCTTTGATAATTAAAGAAATTTTACAAATTTATTATTTTTATCTACAAGAATATTTTTTGCCTTAATTGGTTTATCGGTTAACTCAAAAGCCATGATAATAATTTCGTCACCATTTTTAATCAAATGGCAGGCAGCCCCATAGATAGTTATTTTTCCAGAATTTTTTTCCTCTTCAATAACATAAGTTTCTAATCTTGACCCGTTGGTATTATCCACCACCAAAACTCTTTCTCCGGGAAAAATATCAACCTTTTCCATCAATACTTTATCTATTCCTATACTTCCCACATAATTTAAGTTTTCATCAGTGACTGTTGCTTTATGAATTTTTGACCTCAGTATCCACCTCATATTTTTATCCTACCAAAAAACCCTGCCTGACGGTAGGCAGGCGCCTGATTGGCGACTCTTTGAATTTAGCTAGCTGCGGGGATCTGAACGCTATTAGAACCTATATAGAAGATTCGATGTCTATTGTGGACAAATTCTACCCGTAATTCCCGAATACCTGAACGAATATAAGGTTTTAAAAATTTAAATAAACTAATTTATTGGCTCATTCCAGAAATCCTAAAAAACTCAAACATATACGCGTTTTTCTTATTTTTTCTTTAATAAAAATAAAGAGCAGTCCCCAGCGATAATAATAAGAGTTATGATTTCTATCGATATTGAGATTGGAATAAAATCTTTTATAGATATTGGTTAGTTCTACAAATTTATTTTTAGTAATTTTTTGTTCCATTATAATTGATTTATTCCAAATTCTTTAATCCATCTTAATAGTCCGTATATAAATCTTCCTTTATCTTGAATGCCCGGCAGGTCTTTTATTATCTTAATAAGCTCCTCTTTTCTTAACTGAGACAATTTTTTCTTCATATTTTTCACTATGTCTTGATTATTTTTTGAAATATCATTTAATTCTTTTGGGTCTTCAAAAAGATCATAAAGTTCAACACTATTATCGTAATTTATTATTAACTTATAATTATTTTCAATTAATGCCCTTGAGAAGCCTTCTTCCATGTATTGAACCCCTTGTTTAAAAGAGTCTTTTTCATTAACAAGCAAAGATTTATAGCTTTTCCCGTTCACGTCGTATAAACAATCAACCCCCATTAAATCTTTTAATGTGGGCATCAAATCTATATGCGATACATTATCTTTTATTATCTCTCCTTTAACAATGTTTGGACCACTAATAATTAAAGGGACGTGAATCATTTCATTATAGCCTGTGTTTCCATGACCAAAACTAAATCTGCCACGTTCGCCAAAGCCTTCACCATGATCTGAGGTAAATACAATAAAAGTATTATTTTCCAAACCATTATATTCTAAAGCCTTTAAAATATATCCCATCCTTTCATCTAACGATTCTACCTCCTTTAGATATAGCTGTTTTAAATAATATACATCGTAATCTGTGAAGTTGGGCAATGTCTCTATCTCCGATTGCGAAAAGGATAACGAGCTATAAAATTCTGGATTCATCGAAAGTTTAGAAAAGTCAACATTAATATTTTTCTTAAATTTTTCTGGAGGCGAGTAGGGGAAGTGTGGATCCAAAATCCACACTAGTGAAAAAAAATTCTTTTCTTTAATATTTAACAAATAATCTAGAGTGCTATAAATTTCTTCGTATTCCGATCCAATATTTTTTATGTTAGTAGTATTTTCTACAAAATTAATTTCTTCTTCTGTTAAATTTTTATAATTTTTGAGTTCCTCAAGTCCTTGTAATTGATTACAACAATTTACAAAATCAAGAGAAGAAAAATTCATTTTGTATTTTGTGCCATAGCCGTTATTTCTTAAAGCTTCTGCTAGTAATAATTCGTTGTCGTTAATTTTACGAAATAAATTGGGTAACTTAATTAATTCTTCCGGAGGAAGATTCGGGATATGTTTTCCAATTTTATTTTTATTTTCTATATAAAAATCGAGGGCCGTCCATGGATTACCATATATATTTGAATAATTACCTGTAAAGATTGAAAGAGAGGAAGGTATCGTCCACGATGCATTGCTATAGGCGTTTTCAAAAAGAACACCTTTTTTAGCAAGTCCACAAATATTTGGAGTATTAGCCTCGCCCCCATAACAACTTAAGGAATCTGCTCTAAGAGAATCTGATACGATAATTAATAGATTATAGTTTGGTCCTCTTTTCGTTTTAACTTTTGACCGCCAATACTGACAAGATGAAGTTATTCCAACAATAATAATAGTTAAAATAATTATAATTAATAGAAATTTCCGATGATTTTTACCTTGAGTAATAAATGACATGTTAAATTATTCTACCAAAAAACCACCCGACCTGTAAGAATATAGGGGCGATTTTTTTTACAAATTCCTCATTCTATACAATACAATCTTTGGATCTTTGAGTGAGATGATTGTGACGTCACGGAGATAAAACCGCAATAGCCATCTTGGGATTATGGAACATCTTTTCTATCTTAAAATCTTTCTCTAATGCAACTTTAAATTCTTCAAGAGTGGGTTTCCAAGAAGATATCATTTTAAAGACGGTTCCCCTTTGAAAAATTCTTCCAAAAATAGTAACAGAATTTTTCAGCACAAAAGACACAACAAGATGCTTATCTACGATTTTTAATTGAACGATAAGTTCAGGATATTTGGGATTGGGTAAAAAATCATTTTTCTTAAAACCTATCTGTGCTAACGGACCAAAAGCCATATTCTCAACTTGAAGATTCGTATAAGAATCAATTATTGCTCTTTCCGTTTTATCGGCTGAAAGAATTGGCATTGTAATAATCAGCACGGCTGTGGGTTCTGAGAGTAAAGGTTTTAGGTAAGAATTAATATTTTCAATTTTAAAGTTGCCGTATGTTCCTCCTAAAAAACAATAGATTTGCATCTCATCGGGAAGCACTGACAAGGGAAATCTTGTTGATAAATTTTCAATATTCAACAGAGTCGGGTGTTTCGAATATTTACATCCGCGATGCGTCATAAAGGTAGCCGCTAACTCAAGGGGTTGAACATCGATGGGATAATATGCTTTTACAGACGCTTCTCCGATTTTTTCAATAAGAACCCTGCCCTTTAAACCATCACCACTACCAATATCAATGATATGAAACAAATTTTTTGGATACTTATTTTTAAAATATAAAGCAATATGATGAAATAAATCAAGCTCGTCTTTTTCCATTAACTCAAAATATTTTTTGTTTTCGTAAATATTAAGATATGCCTCGCTTCCTTTATAAGGTAAATACCAAAGTTTTGAATTACGAAGGTCTATCTCATCGCCTTTTTGTTTAAAAACTGCGTCTTTAATCTCTTTTAAGTGTGCTACTTTATTAAGCGGATACAGATTTGTATATAAATTCTCCGTAAGTTCGGCTATCTTATATTCAGAAAATCCTTTAAGATATTTCTTAAGTGTTGACCTTGGAGGAAGTATTAATTCAAATTCAAGATCATATTTCCCATTTGCCCGTTCAAAATAGATACAGGCATCGTCTTTCCAGAGCATCTCCTCAAGCTCTGTTACGCTATCTTTTTCTTTTTTGCTTTGTGTATCAACAAGTATCTTGTAGTAAATACCGCTATAGTTTATCCTCTTTTGGTAGCCAACGATTACGCCGTTTTCAGTGAGATGGGTACGGAGATTTTTTAATTCTTCTAGAGAAATCCCTATCACTTGCGAAAGTTCTTTTTCGGATAGCGAACTATCAATGGTAATAATTTTTATATAATCAAGTTCTAGTGGGGAGAGTTCAATGGGGTTAATCGTCGCATCCACAATAGGCATAGCAAGATTTTTATGGGTTATCGGGCGGTTACCAAACCCATAAAGAGTGGTGAGTTCAGACTGATAGATGATTTCATCGTTTGGACCTAAACTGCCCCGAATTAAATCATTAAGTTCATTAATTTCAACATTATCTTTTGCCCAGATACCAATGGCAAGATTAAACCAACCCTTTACAGAAAAAATCCATCCAACATTAGGATGTTCCAAAAACTGTTTAACTAGCTTCTTTCTCGATGCCGTAGAACATTTTATGAATAAACGGAAATATCTCAAGCCAATTTTTGATAAATTTAAAACTGCATACGGTGGTCCGAAAACGATATTTCTTTTCCTTCTTGTTTTAAGTTTCATAATAAGTACTTTTTAGAGTTATTTATTACTAATTCTACCACGTATGTTAATTTCTACCAAAAAACCCCAGTAGTAGTCCATTCGACTAAGCTCAGGACACTACGGGGCAGGTTTCTTGAGAAAGCGGCGAGGCGTTTGATTAAGTTTTAGCTGCCAATTCTTTTTTCAGCTATTTTATCTGCGACCAAATAAGTGGGAATATTATCATTTTTGGAAATATTAATAATATTCTTTAGCCGCTCGTAAATTTTCTCAGTATCAACCAGGGCTCTCTCTCTTAGATAACCTTGGGGATTTCTCTCATTAGCAATATTAATTACTCCTCCGGCATTGATAATATAATCTGGAGCATAAATTATTCCCATTTGATGAAGAATGTTTCCATGTTTAATTTCTAAAAGCTGGTTATTTGCTGAACCAGCCACAATCTTGGCCTTAAGTTTAGGGATGGTATTATCATTTAGAATGCCGCCCATGGCACATGGAGAAAAAACATCAGCTTCAATTTCATAAATTTTATCTAAAGGCACTAATTTAAAATCTATTTTTTTATTCAGGTGCTCCGCCGCTTCCTGGTTCATTTCGCTACCAAAGAGAACTGCCCCTTCTTGACTGAGCAATTCAGCCAAATGACTGCCAACTTTGCCGGCAATACCCTGGATAGCTATTTTTTTATTAGAAAAGGAATCAGACCCAAAAACCTCTCTGAGACAAGCTTTCATGCCATAGAAAACTCCGTAGGCAGTCATCGGAGAGGGATCACCGCTTCCTCCCAGCTTTTCTGACATACCGACCACATGTTTTGTCTCCTTTAAGATAACTTCTATGTCTTCAGTGCTAGTGCCGACATCTTCACCAGTAATATACTCCCCGTTGAGGCTATCTACAAATTTTCCAAAAGCTCTCAACAGAGCTTCATTTTTATCTTTAGAGGGATCGCCGATAATGACTGCCTTTCCTCCGCCTAGGTTTAATTCAGCAGCAGCCGCCTTGTAAGTCATACCTTTTGCTAACCTTAAAACATCAACCACAGCATCTTTTTCAGATTGATAAGGAAACATTCTTGCGCCTCCCAAAGCCGGTCCCAAAGCAGTACTGTGAATGCAAATAATTGCCTTTAGGTCTACCTTCTCTTCCTGAAAA
>Ga0315275_10000509_pt1 | contig 32116 bp, 23 predicted proteins | sample YL17G03_0_MG_FD_205557 | JGI IMG/M metagenome (GOLD analysis project Ga0315275, IMG submission 205557) | Sediment microbial communities from Yellowstone Lake, YNP, Wyoming, USA - YL17G03_0 | ecosystem: Environmental > Aquatic > Freshwater > Lake > Sediment | place: USA: Wyoming | collected...
CAGAGATCCAACCGGTATGACCAGCGAATACGAAGCGATGCGGCGGCGCAAGGCCGAGACCCTCCGGGCGAAGGGCCTGGACCCGTTCGGCCGCCGGTTCCCGGAGACGATCCCGACGGCCGAGGCGCGGCGGCGGTTCGAGGCCGCCGGCGAAGGTGCCCCCGCGCGCGTCGCCGGGCGCCTCATGGCCCTGCGCGAATTCGGGAAACTCATCTTCGCCGACCTCGCGGACTGGACCGGCCGCATCCAGATCGCCTTCAGCAAGAAGACGCTGGCCGAGGAAGCGTGGGAGCGCGTGAAGCTCCTCGACCTCGGGGACTGGGCGGGCGTCGAGGGTCGGCTCGTCAAGACCCGCACGGGCGAGATCACGATTGAGGCGGCCCGGCTGGAGATCCTCTCGAAGGCGCTCCTCACGCCGCCCGAAAAGTGGCACGGCCTCCAGGACGTCGAAGCGCGGTATCGCCAGCGGTACGTGGACCTCTTCGCGAACCCCGAGGTGCGGGACGTCTTCCTGAAGCGGTCGCTCATCCTCGACGAGGTGAGGCGGTTTCTGCGCGAGCGCGGGTTCGTGGAGGTCGAGACGCCGGTCCTCCAGCCGCTCTACGGCGGGGCGGCGGCCCGGCCGTTCGTCACGCACCACAACACGCTCGACGTGAACCTTTACCTGCGGATTTCGCCGGAACTCTACCTGAAGCGCCTGCTGGTGGGCGGCATGGAGCGCGTCTTCGAACTCGGCCGCGTCTTCCGCAACGAAGGCATCTCGACGCGCCATAATCCCGAGTTCACCCTGATGGAGTTGTACCAGGCGTACGCCGACTATAAGGACATGATGGAACTCGTGGAGACGCTGGTCGAGAGCCTCGCCCGGACGGTCTCGGGCGGCCGGACGTGCCTTCCTTTCGGCGACCTGGAGATCGAATACAAGGCGCCCTGGCGGCGCGCAGCCTACGCGGACCTCCTGGCGGAGCACGCCGGCGTCAGGATGGGCGACGAGGCGGCCGTCCGCGCCAAGGCGCGGTCGCTCGGCATCGAGGAATCCAACAAGCACCTCGACGTCGTCACGCACGACGTCTTCGAGGCGACCGTCGAGCCGCACATCGTCCAGCCTACGTTTGTCATGGACTGGCCTGCGCGGCTGTGCCCGCTGACGAAGCGCAAGGCCGGACACCCCGAGATCGCCGAGCGGTTCGAGCCGATGGTCGCCCGCATGGAAATCGGCAACGCCTATACGGAACTCAACGATCCGGACGTGCAGGAAGAGGCCTTCCGGACGCAACTGGCCGGCCAGACCGAGACGATGGCCGTCATGGACGAGGACTTCCTGGAGGCCCTGAAGTACGGGATGCCGCCGGCGGGGGGGCTGGGGATCGGCATGGACCGGCTTGTGATGCTCCTCGCGAATGCCGCCAGCATCCGGGACGTGGTGCTGTTTCCGGCCCTCCGGCCGCGCGGCGCCTAGAGGTCACGTCGCATGGAACAATCGTGGATTGCGACGCCGTGGGTGGTGGTGGCGCTCATCGGCGCTGGTCTCGTCGCGCTTGGCCTTGTGGCCCTGGTGCTTACGACGTCGGTCTATAAGCACGTCATCTGCGCGAAGTACCTGTTCTCGGGGTGGAAGGCCGTCGTGCCGCTCGTCTCGGCCATGCCGGCGGCCCTGGGCGTGTTCCTGCTGATTCTCGTGTTTGCGATCATGGACGGCTTTGCGCAGGACACGCGCGAGGTCACGCGCGGGACTCTGGCCGACATCATCGTGGACGCGCACTTCGAGGGCCTTCCGTACTACGACGACTTCGCGGCGCGGATCGAGAAGATCGACGGTGTCGAAGTCGCGACGCCCGTCATCCAGACGTTCGCCATGATCCGTGTCAAGCCCCGGTTCCCCGCCGTCAGGGCGACCGTCCAGCCGTGCCTGCTCATCGGCATCCGGCCGGGCGAGAAGACCCAGGTCGGGCGGTTCCAGCAGTACCTGGAGCGACAGCAGGTGCCGGAGAACGAGCCGTGGAAGGCGGCTCTGTTTCCGGCCGACCAGTTGCTGACGGTTCCGCCGGCCGTGGTCGAGGCCCGCCGCGAGGCAGGCCTTCCCGACCGGCCGGGCACGATCGTCGGCAAAGGCCTCGTCAGTTACCCGGCCAAGGAAATCAAGCCCGAAAAGGTTGACCTGCGCGCCGTCGTCATCCTGGCCTGGAGCGTTGTGGGGTTGCTGGTGCTCGGCGTCGCGGCGATCGGCTACCGTGCGCTGCGGCGATACAGCCGCACGACGTCCGCCGCAGGGCTCGCGGCGCTGTACCTGCTGGTCGTGCCGGCGATCGGCGTGGTTCTTCTGGCGGCCCAGGGCCTGGCGCTGGTCACAGGCGACGCGGAAGGTCCGACGCTATCGTGGCCGACGTGGACGGCGGCCGGAGTGCTGGCGGTCGGCTGGGCGGCGGCGGCGATCTTTGTGTTCCTCGGCCGCGAGCGCCGCTTCTTCTGGCTTCGGCCGGTCGGATTCATGCACCTGCTTGGCTGCGCGGCAGCGCTCCTGGCCTTCTGGTCGAGCGGCCTCCGGTACGGTCCGCATGAGGTGGCCCGGGAGCAGGTGGTGGACAACCCCGTGGTGCCCTACGGCGGTGAAATCGTGGTCTCGACCATCCCCATAAGCGCCAAGGGCGCCATCGAGACCGAGGTCGGCGGCGTGCCCAGAGTCAACGCCCGCGCACTCGCGATCGTGGATTACTTCAAGAGTGGTTTCTGGGAGAACGACGCATCGCACGTCTATGTTGATTTCAGCGTGGCCCAGGGGCTGGCCGGCATGGCCGGCCGCCCGGCCGCCGGTCCCGACGAGCCGGCTGTCCCGGCGCGCGCGAGCCAGATCCAGGTCAAGATCCGCGACCCGTCCAAGAGCGCTACAATCGTCGAGCGGATCCGCGATGCGTGGCGCCGATTCGTCGCGGAGCGGCCCGACGCTGCAGGCATGGTCTCCGTGAACACCTGGGAGACGCAGCAGAAGACCATCCTGGGCGTCGTCGAGATGGAGAAGAACATCACGGCCCTGATGCTGGGCCTTATGTTCCTCGGGTTCGGCGTTCTCATTGCGCTGATTTCATATGTCATGGCCTACATTAAGAGCCGCGATGTGGGCATCCTGAAGGCCCTCGGGGCGCGCGACGTGGGCGTCGGGAGCCTCTTCCTGGGCTACGGTTTCATCGTCGGCCTGCTGGGGACGGCGGCCGGACTCGTCGGGTCGCTCCTGATGCTCCATTACCTCGACCCGATCGAAGTCTGGGTGAACCAGACTCTGCACACCGACGTGTTTCCGCGGACGACGTACTACTTCGAGCACATCCCGCGGCACCTGTCGGCGGCGTGGTGCGTCGGTGTCAGCCTGTCGGTGCTGGCCCTCTCGACGCTGGCGAGCCTCGCCGGGGGCCTCCTGGCGGCCATCAAGCAGCCGGTGGAGACGCTCCGAAATGAGTGAGCCGCTCGAAAGGCAGACTCGCGACGGGCCGATCCTCCAGGCCAGCGGCCTCGTCAAGGACTACTGGATGGGCCCGTCGCGCCTGAGGGTTCTCCAGGGCGTCAGCCTCTCGGTCCGGCGCGGCGAGTTCCTGTGCGTCCTCGGGCCGTCGGGGAGCGGCAAGAGCACCCTGCTGCACCTCCTCGGCCTCCTGGACCGTCCGACCGAGGGCCGCGTCGTCTTCGAGGGCCAGGACGCGTTCGACCAGCCGAAGCGCTGGCGCGACCGCATGCGTAACGAGGCCATCGGCTTCGTCTTCCAGTTCTATTACCTGATGCCCGACCTGACGGTTCTCGGAAACACGCTGCTGCCGGCGATGGTCCGGACGTCGGCGCTCTCGTGGCCCTTCGTGCGCCGGCGTTATCGCGGGCAGGCCCTCGAGGTCCTCAAGGACCTGGGCCTGGGGGAGCGCGTCGGGCACCTGCCGAAGGAACTCTCGGGCGGCGAACGCCAGCGGGCCGCCATCGCCAGGGCACTCGTCCATGGACCGCGACTCCTCTTCGCCGACGAACCCACCGGCAACCTCGACTCCGCCACAGGCGCCGAGATCATGAAGGTTCTGGCGCGGCTGAACCACAAGGGGGGCCTGACGGTCGTCATGGTCACCCACGACGAACGGATCGCCCGCCAGGCCGACCGCGTCCTGCACCTCCAGGACGGTAGGCTCTTGCACGGCGCCTGATTGGCCGATATATTCCATCATTATAAGGCAAACATCATGACGATCCGACGAGAAAGGGCTCGCCGATGACCAAGGCTGCGACCAAATCACAAGGTCATTTGTTTTATGACTGGAAAGGGCGCGCATGTGAACCCGCAATTGGCGAACTATATACCCGCGACCAGGTGACAATTCACTTTGACCGGGCGGAGAACTTGTATGCAACGTGGCCAACTCCGATTTGCATCATTTCAGACGGTCCGTACGGCGTGAGTGGTTTTCCTGGCGACAACCATAAGGCCGAATCCCTTCCTGACTGGTACGAACCCCACATCAAGGCTTGGAGCGAATACTCGACACCGGAAACGACCCTTTGGTTTTGGAACACCGAAGTGGGCTGGGCCACAGTACATCCTGTTCTAGTAGCAAACGGATGGGAATACCGCTGCTGTAACATTTGGGACAAAGGTCTGAGCCATGTCGCGGGCAACGCGAACACCCAAACGTTACGTAAGTTCCCAGTTGTTACCGAAGTTTGCGTGCAGTACGTCAAGGGGGCGACGTTTCAAGTAGGCAACCAGACGCTCACAATGCAAGAATGGCTTCGCCACGAGTGGAAACGGACGGGGTTGCCGTTTTGGCTGGCCAACGAGGCCTGCGGAGTGCTGAATGCGGCAACCCGCAAGTATCTCACGGCCGATCATCTCTGGTATTACCCGCCGGTGGAGGCATTCACAAGTATGGCCCAGTACGCCAACAAACACGGCGACCCAGCGGGACGGCCTTATCTCAGCATAGACGGCAAAAACCCCATTTCCGGCCGTTGCTGGGCTAAGTTGCGGGCCAAATTCTACTGCGACGTGGGCGTGACTAATGTTTGGCGTGAACCCCAAGTCGGCGGATCAGAACGGATTCAGGGGACGCGGAACGGGATGAAATACAAGTTCCGCAGCCTGCACGGCAGCCAGAAGCCTCTGAGTCTCATTGAGCTCGTGATTCGCGCTTCGACAGACAAGGGCGACGTGGTGTGGGAACCTTTCGGCGGGCTGTGTCCTGGCGCAGTTGTTTCCTGTCATTTGGGCCGCCGATACCACGGTGCGGAGATCATTCCAGAGTTTTACGCCGCGGCCGTAGAAAGGTTGGGCACGTCATGACGAAAAGGAACACGCCGGCGCCGCCGTCCAGAGAATTGCCCTCGACGAACTGGGAGCATTATGAACTATATAAGAACGTGCGGGAGGCGATCACTTGCCTGCCGATTTACTTTCGCACGGAAACCCACATTGCGGGCGTCATGGCTACCGATCTGCACACGCTCAACACCGTGCTTGGCGCGACGATTGAAGAACAGGTCGTTCGCACCTTGAATTTGCTCCGAAGCACGTGGGATCCGCAAGAGAAGTACCCCCTATACAGCTTCGTGCGACAGGCCCAAACCTTTCCCGACGTCCTTTTGCGAAAGACCTCTAGCGGCGAGATTCTGTTGGGCATCGAACTCAAAGGATGGTACTTACTGGCAAAAGAGGCCGAACCCAGCCTGAGGTTTCAAGTGACCCCCACGGCTTGTTCCAGGCAGGACCTGTTGACCGTGGTGCCGTGGGTCTTGGGAAACGTCATCAGCGGCAGTCCGATTCTCTTTGAGCCGTTCATCGAATCGGCAAAGTATGCGGCCGAGTATCGCAACTACCACTGGCAACACATTCGCCAAACAGATCAGGATAGAGGCATCGAGATTCCGCAAGGAGTGCGTCCCTATCCCTCAAAAGTCGACCAGATTCTGGACAAGCCCCATTCCGACGGCGGCGGGTATTTCGGCCGATTGGCGCGCACCGGAATGATGGATTCTTATATGGCAACACTCAATAATGTGCAACTATGCGGCATAAAGACGGTCTATTGGCGGGAGTTCCTGAAGGCTTTTCAAGAAAGCACAACCGATGCCGAAGCCCGTGCCGCTCTGGAACGCTTGAAACAACGGGTGCAGCAAGCAACTGACATTCCTTCTCCGAGGGCTCAATCCGCGCTTACAATCATTGCGGAACTTGAACGGCTACTTGATATGCCGGAATGAGGCGAAAAGGACGTATGCCCCCGGCTTGCGACCAAGGTTGCTTCGCTGATGCCCTGCACCGCGGTTGAGCCCGACTGTTCGTAAGCGGCATTCATCAGGAAAGGTGGCGCCATGGCACCGAAAGTCTGGTTGAACGGCGAACTCGTGGAGCGCGAACGGGCCCTAGTCTCGGTCTTCGACCACGGTCTTCTCTACGGGGACGGAGTCTTCGAGGGGATCCGATCGTACGGCGGCCGCGTCTTCCGTCTCGAGAAGCACGTCCGGCGCCTCTTCGACTCGGCCAACGGCATCCGCCTGACGATTCCCCTCGCGCCGCAGGCCGTCGGGGAGGCCGTCGTCGCCACGCTCCAGGCCAACGGCATGAAGGACGCCTACATCCGCGTGGTCGTGACGCGCGGCGAGGGGACGCTCGGCCTGGACCCGAACCGATGCCCGAAACCCAACCTCTTCATCATCACCGACCGGATCGAACTCTATCCGCGTGAACTCTACGAGAACGGCCTGGAGATCATCACGGCCTCGACCATGCGGAACCATCCGAACGCCGTGAACCCGCGCCTCAAGAGCCTGAATTATCTCAATAACATCCTAGCCAAGATCGAGGCCATTGACGCGGGCACCCTCGAGGCCGTCATGCTCAACCATCTGGGGTACGTGGCCGAGTGCACCGGCGACAACCTGTTCATAGTCCGCGACGGGCGGCTCTTCACGCCTCCCATCGCCGCCGGAATCCTCGAGGGGATCACGCGCGACGAGATCCTCGACATCGCCCGCCGGGGCAACATTGAAATCCGCGAGGAGAACCTCACACGGCAGGACCTGTACGTCGCCGACGAATGTTTCCTGACGGGGACGGCGGCCGAGGTCGTCCCGGTCGTCGGGATTGACAAGCGCACGATCGGTTCCGGCAAGCCCGGCCCCGTCACGAAGCGCCTGGCGGAGGAGTTCCATCGCCGGACGCGGGGATAGTGCTCTGTTACGCCTCAATCGAGGGGTGGCATGCCACCCGGCTATCCATCGCTTGACGAGTAACAGAGCACGAGGTGCTACCGTGCCTGCGGGGCCGCGGCAGGCGCCGGGGGCGGTTGAGCCGCAGGGGGCGCCGCCGGCGACGTTGGTAATGCCGGAGCCGCAGGGGCCGGCGCTAGGGCCGGGGCGCCCGGCGCGGGTGCGGCCGCCGGAGGCGGCGCAGGCGTCGGCGGCGCGTCCTTCGCCGAAAGGTAAAGCACGAGGTTCATCGCCACGGCCTCCGCGTCTTCCGTCTTGTAGCCCGCGCACTGCCAGGCCTCGTATCCCGTCAGGGAGAACACGACGTCAAGCGGGAGGTACACGCCGACCAACTTGTCGCCGGCAAACACGCCGCATATCTCCGCATAATTCCTTCCGGCTCGCACTATCCGGAGCGCCTGGCGGAACTCGACGCCGTCGGTCAGGTTATAGCCGAGGCCCGGGTTCATCTGGCCGGACAAGAGCGGGTGCGAGAAGGGGAGGTTTTTCACCGTCCATCCCATGTCGGCCAGGAGCCGCCGCAGCGACTCGTCGAAGGCGCGCGATCCGCCGGCAGCCTCGAACCAGAGGAACCCGCTCTTGGCAACGAAGGCGGCCAAGGCTTGCTGCTCGGGAGGTTTCAGTGCGATCCCGCTGGTGCCGGCGAGGTATGCCACGTCGCAGTCGGCCAGGTCGGCGACCGCTGTGCCGCCCTTGGTGATCGGGGGGAGATTGTTGTCCCTGACCTGGAGTGTGATGCCGGCCTTGGCCTTGACGTGGTCGGCGAGTTTCTGGAGTCCGGCATAGTTGGCGCCGACCTCCCAGTTGCCGCCGTGCTGGAGGCGAGCGATCCTGAGCGTCGTCTTCGGCCCCGCCTTGACCGGTTGGGTATAGCGGTCGGTCCGACCGGCGCTCGGGTCCTCGAGTTTGGCCCGGAGGGGGCTGCGGTCTGTGGCGTAGGTGAACAGGTTGATCCCCCACTTGAAGAGGTAATCCTTTGAAGCGACGGCGCGAGTCTGCCAGGCGCACGAGACGTCGTCCATGGCAAAGAAGACGAAGGTTCGCATGCCGTCGTTGATGCCGAGGACCTCCGGCCGCGCCTCCAGCGGATGCGGGTCCGTAAAGGTGGCATGGTCGGGTCCGAGTGGCTTCAGGCGCCACTCGGGCCAGACTTCTTTGGCGAAATCAACGAACCAGCGGCGGACGGTGGAATTTCCGCACGAGGCCTCGAAGAGGATCGTTCCGCCCGTATCGGTGAAGGCCCGGAGTTGCCTCCGCTCCTTGGCGAGCAACCGCGGCGCGGTCTCGGCGGAGATGTAAAGGATGGGGGCTTCGTGGAGTTCGTCCAGCGGGGCGCTGAGTTCTACGACCTGCCAGTGGAACTGTTGCTCCTTGATGTGTTCGATGTAGGTGGTCAGGTTGTAGATGTCGCGGCGGTGGGCGTTCCAGATGCCCTCGAACTTCAGTTTGTTGAAGAGGATCGGCGCCCGCCCTTTGTAAAGGAACAGGAGGCCGAAGCAGGTGTTGGGGATGTCGTTGTTGTTGGGGTCGCGCCAGCAACCGTTTTTCTCCTGCTTCTTGACGACGACCTCGGCGCCCTCGCGGTACCAGTTGTGCGTGCCGAAATACTTGTATCCGGCGGCTATGCCGACCCGCTCGACGCAGTAGAGCCAGTAGAGCCAGCGGTCGGGCGGTCCGAACGGATGCTTGTCGGCCGTGAAGTTCTTCGCCAGCCAGCCGAGGGCAAGGTCTATCCGCCGTTCGGCTTCCGAAGCGGTGCTCTGGCTCTGGCCGTTGCGGCAGGGGCAACCGCTGGCCGGTTCCAGGACGTCCGTGATGATGAGGAGCGACGCCAGCCCTGCGGCGGTCATGGATCCATAGGAAGGGCCCCGCTGGTAATGCCATCCGCCGTCTGGGTTCTGGCAGGTGAAATACAGTTCGCGGGCCTTCAGGAGGGGCTGGACCGAGAACTCGATGCCGGCCAGGTTGGCCTCGCGCATGGCGAGGATCGGCCACTGGGTCACCGAGAAATCATAGTCGTCATTATGCTTCAGTTCGTACCGCCATCCGCCAGGGATGGCCTGGCCTGCGGCCAGGTGGGCCAGGTCGCCCAGGATCCTCCGCCGGACCTCGCCGCGCTTCTCCGCCGACAGTTTGTTCTGGACGTAAGAGAGGCCCATTATGCGGATCGGCAGGGCGTACCCCTGGCGGTGGTTGAAGCCGTGGTTGGCGTCGAGTTTCAGGAGGTAATCGAGACCCTTGGTCATCACCGCGCGGCTGGGTTGCTCGCCCATGTAGGCCAGTGTCATGAAGGCCAGGGCCGAATGGCAACCGACCCACTCATTTATTGGACCGAACGAGCCGTCGGGGTTCTGGATGTTGATGAGGTATTCACGGCCGCGCTCGATCGCGCGGCGGACGTCCTCGTCCGAGAAAGCGGGTTTCGGCGGAGGGGCTGGAGGCTTCTGCGCGGGAGCCGGCGCGGGAGTCACCGCAGGAGCCGGCGCGGGAGTCACCGCAGGAGCCGGCGCGGGAGTCGCCGCAGGAGCCGGCGCGGGGGAAGGAGCGGCGACAGGGGGCTCTTCTGCCGGCGCCGGCAGGGGCGCCGCCAAGTAAGCCCCTACCACCATCGCCAAGGCGGCCATGGCGGCGGCCGGCCTGGCGCCAGCACGCCGCTTCAACATGGCCATGTCCCCTGTCCGCTCAATTTGCCAGCGCGCCCGACTTCTTCTATTGGCCGCGGTCGGTCAGGAATGCCACAATGTTGGTCGCCACGGCCAAGGCGTCTTCCGATTGATAGCCCTTGCAGGCATACGAATCGTAAGGCGTCGAAGAGAAGACCACGTCAAGCGGGCTGAAGATGCCGACCAGTTTGCCGTCCTGCCAGATGCCGATGAAGTCGGCGTTGGGGTGTTCAACTCTAGGCACCCGCAGGACGCGGCGGAACTTGACGCCGGTCGTAAGGTTGTACCCGAGGGCCGTCTTGAAGGCGCCCGTCATCAGCGGATGATTCTTCTCGATGGTCTTGAGTTCCCAGCCGGCGTCCGTGGCCAGTTTTCGGAGAGCCCTGTCGAACTCGAGAGACCCGTCGGTGGCTTCGGCCCAGAGGAACCCGCCGCCCGCCAGGTATTGCTTCAGGCCCGCCCGCTCGGCCTCCGTAAGCGTGAAGTCCTTCGATCCGGTCAGGTAGGCGGCGTCGGCCCCCGCCAGACCTGTGGCTTCCTTGCCGTCTTCCTCGACCCTCAGTGAGATGCTGCCGCGCTTTGCGACTTCGGCGACGATCATGTCGAACGCCTTATAGTTGCGGTTCGTCAGCCAGCCGCTGCCCTCGTATTTCATCCGAACGACGCGGACGGAACTCTTCGGGCCGGCCTTGATGGGCGACGTGTAGCGCGCCTCGACCTTTGGCGGTTCCTGGGCGGCCAGTTTGGCCCTGAGCGGGCTGCGGTCCGTCGCGTAGGTGAACAGGTTGATGCCCCACTCGAACAGGTACTCCCGTGCGACGATCGCCTTGGTCTGCCACGGGCAAGAGATGTCGTCCATAGCGTAGAAGACGCACGTCCGGACGCCGTCGTCAATGCCGAGGATCTCCGGCCGCTTCTTCAGCGGGTTCGGGTCCAGGAACGAGCCGTGGTCGGGTCCCAGGGGCTTGACGGCCCACTCCGGCCAGACCTCCTTGGCAAACTCCAGGAACCACTTGCGAACCCTCGGATTGCCGCAGGACGCCTCTACCAGGATCGTCCCGCCCGTGTCGGTGAACTCGCGGAGTTTCTTCTTATCTTCGTCGGTGAAGTTCGGGACGGTCTCCGGCGTGATGAAGAGGATCGGTGCGTCGTGGAGTTCCTGGACGGGGGCCTTGAGGTGGACGATCTGCCACTGGAACTCCTGTTCCTTTTTCTTCGCGATGTAGGTCGTCAGGTTCGCGAGGTCCCGCCGGTGGCTGTTCCACTCGCAGTCGGGGATCTGAAGTTTTTCATAGAGGATCGGCGCGCGGCCCTTGTAGAGGAAGAGCATCGCAAAGCAGGTCTGGACAAGGGGCCCGTACTCTCCGCCCCAGGACCCATCGGCCCCCTGTTGCCTGACGAGTAGTTCGGCGCCTTCCCTGTACCAGTCGTGGTTGCCGAAGTACTTGTATCCTGCGGCGATGCCGACGCGCTCGGCGGCATATAGCCAGTAGTAGTGGAACCGCCCGCCTAGGCCGGGGTTCTGGTCGGCCTTGAAGTTGTCCCCAAGCCATTTCAAGGCCAGGTCTATGCGCCGGTTCAGTTCGCTGCGCTCCGAACCGGACTTGCCGCCGCGGCACGGGCAACCGCTGTTCAGGTCGAGCATGTCGGCGATGATGTAGATGGACGCCAGCCCCGCCGCCGTCATGGAGCCGTAGCCGGGGCGGCTGCCGCCGATGTCTTGGTTACCGGGTTCGCCGTAGTTCCAGGACCCGTCCGCTTGCTGGAGTCTATAGTAGAGTTCCTGGGCCTTTTGCCAGACGCTGTCGGGGACTTCAACGCCCCCGAGTTCCGCCTGCCAGAGGGCCAGGATGGCCAACTGGGTGTTCGACAGGTCGAACCGTCCCGAGCCGCCGTGCATGGGAATGTAGTTCCAGCCGCCGTTGGCTCCCTGGGCCTTGATCAACCACTGGGCGTCCACCTCCAGGGCCGCGTGGATGACCTCGCGCCTGGGGCTCTTCACCTTGGTCTGGAGGATGGCTAGCGCCATCGTGCGCATGGAACGCACGTAGGTCCTTTCCGTGCCGCTCGCGATGGACGCTCCCAACGCCGAAGAGATGACGGGGCGGTTCGGGTGCTCGCCGACGTAGGCCAGCGCATGCAGCGCCATGTTGCTGCCGCCGCCAGCAAAGCCGCCGATGCCTTCATTGGCCACCTGAGCATCCTGCGGCCAGGTTCCGGCCTGGCCCTGGTTGATCAGCCATTCCTTGGCCTTCTCGATGGCGCGCAGGACTTCCTCGTCTGTCACGGCCTTGGCCGGAAGGGCGATGACGCCGATGATCGCCATGGCCAACAAGAGCACCTTCATGCGGAGACTATTCATTGTCCTGACCTCCAATCTATTGAGTTATCCCGTAGGCGACCGACCTGCCTGTCGGCAGGCAGGTTCCCGGCCGCGACGCATTCCGTCAAACAAGCCACCGCACCGGTTTGCCCGGCGGTGCCCCGGCGCTTCGATCGGCTGACGACCGGCGCGATTCGGAGCGCGGCCTGAACGGGTGGATTATATCGAACGGATGGGACGAATCCACAACTTATTCGTGAAGCATCCGCTGCGGTTGGTGCGGCTGGCAGGCGGACCGTGACGGCGGGCTTGAGCGGCGGCTGGTTTGGCACCACCCCCTTGCCGACGGTTGTCGTCCCCAGGAGGAATACCTTGCGCATACCGCCCTTTCCCATGATGGCGGTGGCCATCCCCTTTGACCCCTATCGTATGCTCGACCACTAGTTTATACGCTCCCGCAGAATGCTCCGCTACTAAAATGTCCGTTCTTTTGCCCCAGCGTGGCATCCTCCCGGCCTTGGCGACCGGCCGAGGCCGCAAACTCGGCCAAGAAGCGCCTTGCAATCGCTTCATGCGACCTTATAATGAAAACCTTTCGGAGTCGGTGCGGCGACCATAAGGAAAAGGCGAGGTTATGAAGAAGGACATTCATCCCAAATACGTCGAGTGCAAGGTGACGTGCGGCTGTGGCAACACGTTTGTGACCCGGTCCACCGTGCCACAACTGGCGGTCGAGGTCTGTTCGAACTGCCATCCGTTCTTCACGGGGCAGCAAAAGTTCATTGACACGGCCGGCCGCGTTGAAAGGTTCCAGAAAAAGTACCAGTGGGACGCCAAGCAGGCCGTCATGCGGGCCGAGGCTGCCGCAAAGCAGGCGGTCGTCAAGCCCAAGCGGAAGCCCCTGCTGGCCATCAAGAAACTTGCCCCCAAACTCAAGGTCGTCAAGGCCGCCCCGGAAGAGGCCGCGAGGGCGGGCGCAGGTGGCAGACCTGGCGGCGGGAGGCCCGGCGGCGGGTTCGGCGGCGGGCCAGGCGGGGGCAGACCTGGCGGCGGTCGGCCCGGCGGCCGCGGTCGCGGTGGGTCCAAGCGCCAAGCCCCGCCCAGCACCGAACGACTCCGCGCCGAACGTCCCAAGCCCGAACAGCCTCAGGCCGAAGCGCCCCAGGCCCCGGTGCCCGAGTCGCCGCCCCCTGCGGCCGAGGGGCCGAAGGGCGATCAGACGCAGGGGTAATCTGCCAGCCTGTTTGTGCATAAATCACGCCGGCCGCGCCCCACGAGGAGCGGCCGGCCTTTCTTTCGCCCGCGTCGGGCGCAGAATCAGGGCCGCCTCGATTCAGGCGGTCCCGTCGCTAGACCCTTGTGAGGCCCGCTCAAATGCTCCTAGGGGTGTCCACCGCCATGGAACTCTCCGCCGCCGGAGCCGCGGAACCCGCCACCGCTGAAGCCGTGAGACCCGCCGCCGCTGAACCCGTTGCTGAAACTACGCGGCGCGGACATCTGTGGAGCGAGCGAACGCCCGCTGAACTGCGGAGTTACACTCGGCGGAGAAAACGTGCGTCCGCTGAACTGCGGAGCAAACGAACGCTCGCTGAACCGCGGAGTCACGCTCGGCGGAGTGAACGCAGGCTCCGTAAACTGCTGTGTCTGGGTCTGCGGAACGAAGTGCTGCTCGGTCATGGCGTGCGGCGTTTCGGCCCGCGGTACAAAGGCGTGCTCAGTCGGACCCTGGACGAACCCGCGATGAGAGACTAGCGGCTGCCCGGTTGTGACGTTCGGCCCCTGTCCGATCTGGCCGTTGAAACGGTGACCGGTGCCCGATCCGTTCAGGAAGGTTGCGCCTGAATGGACGGTCGCGCCGGACTTGGCGAACCCGTGCTCGCCGAACTCGTGATGTCCATGTTCTCCGAACTCGTGGTGTTCATGCTCGCCGAACTCATGATGACGGTGCTTGAAGAACTCCTCGAAGAAGCCGTTTGCCCCGAAGAAGGCAAAGCCTCTGCTCCACCACCACGGCCAGCCGTCCCACCCCACGGAAGGGTACGCGTAGTACGGATAATAATCCGAAGAGGCGTACACAGGATAAATGTACTCATTGTAATAGTTGTAATTGTTGTACACGTTTGAGGTGTTGTACGCCGGCAAGGCGGCGGCGACAGGAGCGCTCGGCGGCGGCGGCGAAGGTATGAACCGCAGTTCCGTGAGGTACGTGGTGTCGCCGTACGCGTAAGGCACCTCCACGTTAGCGGGCCCCAGGCTCTGCAATGTGAGCGACGTCGGCAGGCCGAACTCCAACTGAAGTTCGTCGCGCCCGCCCGGCCCGACGGTGTCCATCGAGACTCGCATCGTGCCGCTGTAGGCCGTAGCGCCGGTCACCAGGCGACCGGACTCGTCCATGAAACGCATGGACGACGGGGCCATGGTCAAGGACTCCGTGCCGCTATTCGCAATCGTGAGGCGAACGACGAACGTCTGATATTGAGCCCCGCTTGGCCCGGCCGTGATGCTGCCGAAGGCCGAGGCTTCGATCGTGACCGCTCCGGCGCCCGGAGGCAGGCTGTACTGGCCGCCGGACACCCATCCGGCGGACGCCGGTCTTACCGGTTGCGCCGGGCTGAAGTAGAAGTATTGCAGGACGTTGGGTGTCGCCGACGCAGCCGAACTGGTCGGAATGTTCTCCGATACTGCTTGGGAGGCCGGGTATGTGTTGGCGTAACTGCCGGCCAGGCATGGGGCGGCCACATAGGACAGGATCGCGAGGCCTCCTGCCCAAAGGGCAAGGATTAGTTGCCGCGCTCGGAACATTGTCCACCTCCAATCTTTCTCCTTCCCCATTCGTTAATTATACACACTCCGCAACAAAAAAGAAGCCCCCGCCCGGCGGCGGCCGACCGTTCTGGATTGAAAAGCCTCCCGCTTCGGCGTACACTCATGCGCCTTAAGCCGCGAAATGCGCCTGCGAAGCACCGGAGAGCCGCGCTGTGCCGAACATCGCTATCCTCGGGTCCACCGGCTCGATCGGCCGCATGACGCTGGAGGCCGTCGCATCATTGGGTCCGGAGTACCGCGTGGTGGCGCTCGCCGCGGCGAGGCAGACGGACCTCCTGGCGTGCCAGTGCGCCGAGACGGGCGCCGCGGCCGTCGGTGTCCGCGACGAGGAGGCCGCCGAGTCCCTGCGCCGGGCCTTGCCGCCGGGTGTGGCGCCCCAGGTTGTGACCGGGGCGGATGGCCTGGCGGCCTTGGCGTCCCGGGCGGACGTGGACATCGTTCTGTCGGCGGTGGCGGGCGGAGCGGGTCTCCCGGCCGCCCTGGCCGCCGTCCGGGCCGGCAAACGACTGGCCCTCGCCAACAAGGAAGCCCTCGTCATGGCCGGCGACCTCGTGATGGCCGAGGCCCACGCGAGCGGCGCCGAGGTCGTCCCGGTGGATAGCGAGCACTCGGCGGTCTTCCAGGCGATGGCGTGCGGCCGGCGTGCCGAGGTCCGGCGGATCGTCCTGACGGCAAGCGGCGGCCCGTTCTACCGGCGCGCGCCGGAGGAACTGGCTGACGTGACGCCCAGCGAGGCCCTGGCCCATCCGACCTGGGCCATGGGGCCGAAAATCACCATAGACTCCGCTACATTGGTGAATAAATCACTTGAAGTGATCGAGGCCCATCACCTCTTCGGACTCCGGGCCGACCAGGTCCAGATCGTCATCCACCGCGAGTCCGTGATCCACTCGCTCGTGGAGTTCGTGGACGGTTCGGTCATCGCCCAGTTGGGCCCACCGGACATGCGGATGCCGATCCAGTATGCGCTGACGTACCCGGAGCGCCGCCCCGCGCTGTGGCCGAGGCTGGACCTGGCGCGGCTGGGCTGCCTGCACTTCGAAGAGCCGGACGCCCAGCGGTTTCCGGCCCTGGCGCTCGGGTTCGAGGTGGTCCGCCGCGGGGGAACGCTCGGTGCGGCCCTGGCGGGCGCCGACGAGACGGCCGTCGGAGCGTTCCTGGACGAGCGGATTCGCTTTACGGACATCGTGCCCCTGGTGCGCCGCGTCCTTGAATCGCACCACTCGGTGGACAGTCCCTCCCTGGACAACGTTCTTGCGGCAGACGCGTGGGCCAGAAAGGAAACCATTCGTTGGATACCGTCCTTTACGCATTCGAAATAGCGGTCGCGCTCGGGCTGATTATCTTCACGCACGAGTTGGGCCACTTTCTGGCCGCCAAGTGGTGCGGCGTCTGGGTCCGCCGCTTTGCGATCGGCTTCGGGCCGCCGATTTTCAAATGGACTCGCCGCGAGACGGAGTACTCGCTGCGCGTCCTGCCGCTCGGAGGCTTCGTCGAGCCGATGGGCGACCATCCGGATAGCGAGGGCGGCGACAGCCCGCGGGCACTCTGGCGCAAGCCCGCCTGGCAGAAGATACTGATTTTCGCCGCCGGAGTGGTGATGAACGCGATTCTGGCGATGATCCTATTTGGCCTCGCGCCGATCGTCGGCCTCGAGGCCCCGCTGCCGGTGGTTGGCGACGTTGTTCCCGACATGCCGGCAGCCCAGGCGGGCATCCAGCCGGGCGACCGCATCGTCAGCATCAACGGCAGCCGCGTCGAGTCCTTCGAGGATGTGATCCTTACGGTGGCGCTGGCCGGGGCAGGCACGAAGTTCGAGCTCGAACTCGAACGGCCCGTACCCGGATCCGATACGCCCGAGGTCCTCACCAAGGAGGTCGTCAGCGTCCGCAAGCCGGAGATGCCGGCCCCGATGCTCGGCATTGAATCGGTCACCACCACCGTCGCCAAGATTTACCCCGACTCGCAACTTGACCAGGCCGGCATCCTGGAGGGCGACCGGATCGTTGCGGTCAACGGCAAGCCCGTTTGGACCTGGGTGGGACTGGAAAAGACCCTGTCGGACGCGCCGGCCGGGCCGGTGGTCCTCGGCATCGAGCGCGGCGGACAACCTCAAGATATTCGCGTGTACCCGGCGGACCTGAAGGTCTACGACTTCGGCATGACATGGCCAACCGAGATCGCGTTGGTCGAGCCGGACTCGCCCGCCTCCAAGGCCGGGATCGTGGATGGCGACCTCATCGCCGCCATCCGCTGCGAGCCGCCGCCGAAATCTGAAACTCCACCCGCGACCTCCAAGGAATCGGCGCAGAGGCCGGCCGCCAAGGCCGCAAAGCCCATCGTTCCAACCCAAACCCAACCGTGGCCGACGGGCGATACGATTGCCGAAGTGGTCAAGGCCGCCGGCGATGGAGGCCTCATCCATCTAACGCTTTGGCGCGATGGCCAGGCCATCGCTGTCGCCTGCAAGACGGTGATGCTCCCCGGCTCGGACCATCCGCGCATCGGCATTGCCATGGCGCCGGCCTTCGAGGAGCCTATCCAGGTCGGCTCGGTGGAAAAGGACGGACCGGCCGACAAGGCGGGCATCCGGTCAGGAGACATCATCGTCGCCGTGGGAGATGGGCCCCGGCAGCCCAGGGATTGGCCGGCCCTCATGGAACGGATCCTGAAGGCGGATGGCGAGCCGATCACGATCCAGGTCAAGCGCGGCGGGAACGTTCTTGCAGCGATGCTGGAGCCGAGACTCGCACGGCTGGATCGCCTGAGCACGATCGGCGCCGGCGGTTCGCTCGTCTACGGTCCCACCCCGCACATCTCCGATCCACTGGACGCCGCAGAGCGCGGCATCCGAAAGACCATTCTCTGGCTCGGACGGGTCTATCTGAACCTCAAGCAACTCATGACGGGCCAGGTCAGCCCGAAGGCGGTGGGTGTCGGGCCGGTCGGCATCGTGCAATACTCGCTCGTTGTGGCGTCCCACGGCGTCGGCGCGATGCTGGACCTCTGGGGGATGATCGCGGTCTGTGTGGCGGTGTTTAACTTCCTGCCGATGCCGCCGTTCGACGGTGGCCACGTCATCTTTGTCTTCATTGAGAAGATTCGGGGCGGCCCCATCAGCGCGAAGGTGCGGTCCTGGATCTGGGGCGTCGGATGGATTCTCATCGGAGCGCTCTTCCTCTTTATAACCTATCGCGACATCCTGCGCTGGCTAGGTCTCGGATAGGCCCCGCTCGGACCGGCGCTGCCGGATTAGAAACTATCTCAGAACTACCGCTCTCGGGTCCAACTCCCAAGCGATGTCGTTTGGGTGTGGCACCCTTGGTTCTGAGATAGTTTCTTATCCGAGGAGCGCCTTGACCGCATGTGCCGCGTCGGCCGCGCGATCCGCCGCGAGGGCCTGCCTCGCCGCCTCCAGAGCGCTTGCCTGCTCCACAGTGAACGGCACGGCCTCGCCCGGCTCGGTCGGTGCGTAGCCGAGGCGCGCGAGGATCGCCGCCGAGAGTTCCTCCACGCCTTCGCCCGTCAGTGCCGAAATTCTGAGTGTGCCACGGCCCGCCTGCCCTGAGCCTGTCGAAGGGGCCGGCCGTGCTGCTTCGATGGCATCGGCCTTGTTCCAGACCGCCAGTGCCAGATCGCTGAGCGCCGCGAGCGCCGCATCGTCCTCCGGCCGGCGACCTGCGGCGGCGTCGAGAAGCCAGACCACGAGGTCGGCCTGCGCAAGTTCTGCTTTGGCCCGCGCGACGCCCGCGCGCTCCACCTCGCCGCACGCTTCGCGCAGGCCCGCCGTGTCCACGAGGACCACCGGGAGGCCCGCCCCTCCCCAGGCGGGCCCGCCTTGGGCGGGCAGCGCCGCCTCCGCGGCGATGGCGTCGCGGGTTGTTCCAGGCAGGGGGGACGTTATGACCCGCTCCGCGCCGACGAGACGATTGAGGAGGGTGCTCTTTCCGGAGTTCGGAAGGCCGGCGATGGCGATGCGCGGCGGACGGGCCAGAAAGCGCCCGCACCCGCGCCACCGTGCCAGGAGCGCATCGAGCGCGGCCAGGCCCTCATCGGCGTGCCGTGCTTCGATGGCGCCGTGAACGCGGCTGAGCGCGGTCGCAAGCGCGCCGTTCAATTGGTCGAGGAGGATGCGGGCAGCCAGCGGCGTCGTGACCTCTCGAAGCGCGCGGCGGGCCTCGCGCTCGACCCGCCCGATGCCTTCGACCTGGAGGAGCCGGTCGGCATCCGCGCGCGCAAGACCGAGCGACTCGAGGCGCCCGCACACCGCCTCGACCGCGGCCGGGCCGCCGTGACAGTTCACCTCGAACGCCTGGTCCGCCGTGCGGCAAAGCAGGACCTCGTCGAGCGGCTGGTCCTCCGCGTCAACGACGTGGCCGTAGAGGATCGCGCCGGCGTCGGGAAGGGCCTTGCCGCGCGCGGCCGGGCGGAAACATCGGGCCAGGGCCGCCTCGACGCCGGGTCCGACGCACCGTATGACTGCGATGCCGCCGCGACCCGGAGGCGTCAGCACCGCGAAGACCGAGCCTACTCCGCCGAAGCAGCCGCTTCGGCTGCGAAGGCTGGACTCGCCGCGCCCGCTCATCCCCGGCTCCACTCGCGGTAAGCGATGGCCAGGCCCTCCAGGACGAGGTCGGGCGTGACGTCGCGGCAGTCTGGCGGGAGGAACTCGGCCAGCCGCGAGGCGTCGCCGCCCGTTAGGAACACCGCCGCCTCCGACCCGACGATCTCGCTGGCGACGATGATAAGGTTCGCCACGGCCCCCGCCGCGCCGTGAAGGATGCCGGCGGCGATGGCCTGCTCGGTGTTCTTGCCGATCCCCGGTACGCGGTCGGGCAGGGCGGTTTCGGGCAGAAGCGCCGTTCCGCGCGCTAGCGCCCTTGCCATCATCGCCAGGCCGGGAAAGATCGTGCCTCCCGCGAAGACGCCGCCCGCGCGGACCGCGCCCACGGTGATCGCCGTGCCGCAATCCACGACGATGCACGCGGAGCGCTTGCGTCGGTATGCGGCCAGGGCCGCCAGGAGGCGGTCCGTGCCCACCCGCTCAGGCTCGTCCACGTCGGTCCGCATCGGGATCGGGAAATCGTCGCCGGCCACCGCGGGCCTCGCGAGGTGCATCTCTTTCGCCAGGGCGAGCAGCCGCGCGAGGGCCGGCGGGTTGACCGAGGCTACCGCGACGGCCGTGGCCTCCCCGCCGCAATCCGGGCAGGCCCGCGCGAGCACCGAAGCGAGGTCTTCCAGGCGCTCGACCGCCGCGCGCGTGACTTTGCCGAGCGCCGCGCCGGTCACGAGAGTCGCCGCGGCGGTCGAGTTGCCGATCGCGACGGCCACAAGCGCCGGCTCGGGCTTGGCGGCCGGAAGCATGGTCATGGCTCCGTCTCCGTCGCCGGTGGCGTTGCGGCTGTCACCGCCGCGTCCCTGGCCTTCGCGGCAGCCGCCTCCCGTGCATCCACCTCGTCCAGGAGGTCGAGGATCGCCTTCACGAGTCGCACGAGGCCTTCGCCGGTGGCGCTCGAGATGGCGATGATGGGTTTGCCGATGTCGCATGAGAATTCGTCGCCGAGTGCCGCCCCATGCGGTTCGCTTGCCAAAAGGTCGGCCTTCGTCAGGACGACGATCTCGGGCTTCTCGGCCAGGCGCGGGCTATAGGCGGCCAGTTCCGCGCGAATCGTCCGGTAGGCCTCGGCGGGCGTCTGGCGCGCGTGCGGGCGGACCTCCACCAGGTGCACGAGGACGCGCGTCCGCTCGACGTGCCGCAGGAACTCGTCGCCGAGTCCGACGCCCATGTGTGCGCCCTCGATGAGTCCCGGCAGGTCGGCCATGACGAACCGCCGCTCGGGCCCCGCCTCGACGATCCCCAGGCTCGGCTCCAGGGTCGTGAACGGATAGTCGGCGATCTTCGGATGCGCCGCCGACAGGCGCGCAAGGAGGGTGCTCTTTCCGGCGTTCGGGAGTCCCACGAGGCCGACGTCGGCGATGAGTTTTAGTTCCAGGCGCAGGCGCCGCTCCTCGCCGGGCGTTCCTGGCTCGGCGAACCGCGGCGTCTGGTTCGTGGAGGTGGCGAATCGGGCGTTGCCCCGGCCGCCCTTCCCGCCGCGCGCGATGACGACCCGCATCCCCGGCCGGTTGAGGTCCTTGAGGAGCACCCCCTTCTCGATGTCGTAGATGAGAGTGCCGGGAGGGACCTCGATGACGAGGTCGGCCCCCGCGGGTCCGGCCATGTCCTTCGAGCGTCCGGACTTGCCGCTCTCGGCGACCCAGTGAGCGCGTCCGCGGAAATCGAGGAGCGTGTCGAGGCCGGGGCGGGCGAAGAAGACGACGCTGCCTCCGTCGCCTCCGTCGCCGCCGCTCGGACCGCCGCGCGGAACGCCCGCCTCGCGGCGGAACGTGACCGCGCCGCTGCCGCCGTCGCCGGCCTTCACGTGGATTTCGGCTTCGTCAATAAACATGGGCGTAAGCGTAACAGGTTATGCATCAAGTAACAAGCGCCGCCTCGCCGCGCGGGTGCCACGCTTTCGCTTGTCGAAAGCGTGCGTTGCAATCGTTGCGGCTCTGCGGCATAGCCCATGCTTTCGCCAGCGAAAGCATGGCACCCCCCGGCGCAGAGAAACGGCCCGGAGCGCCGTGCCCTGGGCCGCCGAAAGAGTCGCTGCGAGCGATTAAGAGCCTATCCGAATAACCCGCCGTCGGCCCGAGGCCGAGCGAGGACGAGCCGGGCAAGGAGGACGAAGCAGGCGATGCAACGGAGAGCATCGCCGATGCAGGCCGACGCCGCCCGGCGAAGCCGCAGCCGGCCGAAGCCAGGCGGGATATTCGGATAGGCTCTAAAGGACGCTGACCTTCTTGCCGTGGAACGTGACCTTGCCGCCGGCCAGGGCGAACAGGGTGTCGTCGCGTCCGCGACCGACGTTGCGGCCGGGGAGGAACTTCGTGCCGCGTTGCCGGATGATGATGCTCCCCGTGATGACTTCCTGGCCGCCGTAGGTCTTCACCCCCAGATACTGGGGATTGGAATCGCGACCGTTGCGGCTGGAACCTTGTCCCTTTTTATGCGCCATAGCGAGAACTCCTGGTACGCATCCCTTTCAAGACCGGCAATTATACAACACCGCGGCCCGCTGGCAAGCCTTTTTCGGCTGTGGCCGGGGGCGGGGCGAGAAAGAGTACCTGTAACGTCACGGTTCGGCGGCGGCGCGCAGCGGCTTCCGCTGCAACCGGTTGTTATGCGTCAACGCTTCACCGGTTGCATGAGGTGTGCGATGGCCCCTGTGGGATCTGCTACAACACACACGCGGCCAACATCCGGCACATCATGCGGGGCCACAAGGACGCTTCCGCCGAGCGAAGGAGCTCGCTTGGCGCATTCGTCGACGTCCTCCACTGCAATATAGGAGTGCCAGAACGATCCCTTGCCTGGTGTGTCGGGTGTTGGGTTCATCATTCCCGCGACATCCTGGCCATTCTTCTGAAACAGGGTGTAGGTGCCGAATGGCCCTGCATCGACTTCCTTGCGTGTCCACCCAAATAGCTTGCCGAAGAATGCCCCGCTGGTTGGTTGGTCGGCAGTGACCAACTCGTGCCATATGAACGGGCTCTGGTCTGGCATGGGTCACCCTTCATCACTGGGCATGACGCATAACAAAGATTATACCGTCTGCATAAACCTCCCAAGGCAGACTGTCCCCACGCGATACGTGGGACTTGCGATGCATTGCGTCGGCCGGCGCGTCCTACCGCCACGTCCATTTCTTTTCGAGGAAGAGGGGTTTGTCGAGGTTCAGCCACCACTTGTCGCCCGGCAGGTCGAAATAGAGGGCGAGGGTCTTGCGGAGTCGGACGATCTTGTCGCCTTCGGTCAGGTGGCCCGGCTCGATCTTCTTGGAGCGGTCAGGCCGCTCGATGTATTCGCCCGACAGGCCCTCGACGAAGAGGGTGAACTTGCGGGTCTCCCGGTCCAGCGGGGCGAAGATGGCCACGCCCGTGCGGGCGTTGTCCGGGCCGACGAGGATTTTCGCGTTCTCGATGGCCACCATCTGGACGGCGTTCTCGAGGAACTTGTACTTGGCGGCACGCGCTTTCTTGATGGCGTCGAAGACGGCCGGATAGACGCCCGCCTTGCGGATGGCGCCGGTATTGGCGAACAGGGTGAACGAGGGCACGTACTGGCGGTCGGCGCCGGTCAAGTTCGTGATGGTGTAGATGACGTACCAGTAGATTACCTTCTCGCCCTCCGGGCCGAGGGCTACGATCGGCTGCGGGGTCTCATACTGGATGTCGAGCGTCCACTTCTCGCCCTTGATGGTGTTGGGGTCCACGGCGTCGGGGTCGGCCTTCTCGATCGCCAACCGGGCGGCCCGCGCTTCCAACTCCTGGGCCCGTGCCGCGGAACTCACGAGGGCCACGAACGCCACCATAACCACGGCCATCCCTATGATGCTCTTGCGTGCCATGTCGGACTCCGTTTCCTGGAACCGGCCTGCCGGCAGGCCGGTCATGTCTCCCTGCGCAGGGTCTAACCCCGTGCAGGCGGCCAACATATCCATGCCGTCCGGGAAACTCAAGAGTATTTTTTCTGAAAACGTAATGCGTCAGTTACCAGCGTGCGTGCAAAGCACGCACCCTACGTGGCTGCCGCTCGCTTGCGCTCGCGGCTAGTTTTTGCCTTTGCTCCGCGTTCCGCGTTTCGCGTTCCGCGTTGCCTCACTCCGTCCCCGCAACCTGGACGTCCTGGATGCGGACGGTCGGCATGAGGATGCCTGGCTCCTCGCGGGCATCGCTCGAGACGGCGTCGAGTCGCGGCAAGAGGTCGAGGACGTTGCCGCCGATCATCGCGCTTTCGACCGGGTGCGCGATCTGGCCGTCCTTGACGTAGAAGCCGAAATCAATGCTGGCCGAGATGTCGCCGCTGGCCGGGTCCGGTCGGATCTCGCCGCTCTCGAGGTAAATCCCTTCCTTGACCTCTCGGAGGATTTCTGCGGCGGTTCTCTGGCCGAGGGCCGGGCGGAGGTTCGTCGGGCTGATGCCGCCGGAATGCGTCCCGTGGCCGGTGCTCTCGGCGCAGGCCTTGCCGGCAGTGTAGGAGTTATGGAGGAGGCTGGCCAGGCGTCCGCGGTCCACGATGGTGAGCGGCCGCCGCCGGGTGCCTTCGCCGTCGTGGGCGCCGGACCGCGCCCCGCGCGGGATGAGTCCGTTGTCAACGATCGTCAGGTGCGGGCTTGCGATCCGCTCGCCCACCTTGCCGCAGAGGTAACTCCGGCCGCGCTGGATGCTCTCGGCGCTCGCGGCGCCGACGATGCCGCCCAGCAGGCCCGCGGAGGCCAGCGGTCCGAGCACCAGCGTCATCCGGCCGGACGCGATCCGCCGCGCGCCCAGGAACCGCCGGGCGCCCTCGATGGCGCTCCGCGAGACGGCCTCCAGTTGGGCGTCGGCCAGAAATCGTCCGAAATCGAAATCGTAGAAAAAGCCGGTGTCGGCGCCGCGCTTGACGAGCGCCTCGATGTCGGCGTCAATCTCCGTGCCGCGAGTCTCGAGCGCCACGCCCGTCGAAGAAGCGAGGGCCCCCTCGCCGACCGAGAGGCCGACGTGGCCCGACAGGTTCACCTCGGGTTCCATGGCCCGTGCGGCCTCAATATTGGCGGCGGCGATCCGGACAACCTCCTCGACGCTCATGCCGGCCACGGCGTCGTCGAAAAGGCCCTCGACCTCGGGCGCGGCCTCGGGCGCGGGGAGACACTTAAAGTCCGGGTCGGGCGCGGCTTCCTTGGCGAGGGCGACGGCCCGCTCGACGGCCTCGTCAATATCCTGCGGCTGGCGGCCTGTTGCGGCGGCGTATCCCATGCCGCCGCGGACGAAGCACCGGATGGCGACGTCTTCGCCCTGGCCGGCGTCGGCGGTCTTGATGCCGGTCTTTTCGATCGTGACGGAGATGTCGCGGACGGACCCGGCCGAGACGTCACACCACTCGGCGCCGAGGGCCACGGCCCGGCGGACGCAGTTCTGGCAGATATCGAGATATGACTGATGGGTCATGCGGCGTGCTGGCCTCCCACGACGACGTCGCCGACGCGGACGTGCGGCCCGCCGGTGTCGGTCGGCGCCGACTGCCCCTCCTTGCCGCACATCCCCGGCATCTTCATCTCGAAATCGTCGCCCACGGCGTCAATCTTCTTGAGGGTGTCCAGGGTCATGCTCGATATGGAAACGTCCCTCAAGGGTTCGCCGAGCGCCCCGTGTTCGATCATCCGGGCCTGGCCCGCGTGGCAGATGAACTGGCCCTTCTGGACGAAGACGTAGCCCCAGTGCCCGTCCATCAGGTAAATCCCGCGCTCGACGCCGCGGATCATCTCCTCGACCGCCACCGTGCCGCGACCCATGAACGTGTTGGACATCCTGACGATCGGCCGCGAGTCGTAACTGTCGGCCCGTGCGTTTCCGGTCGGCTCGGCGTCGAACTTGGCGGCGGTCTCGAGGCTGTGGAGGTATCCGACGAGTCGTCCGCGGTCAATGATGGTGCGGCGGCGGCTGGCCGACCCTTCGGAATCGTAGGCGTATGACCCGAACTCGCCCGGCAAGGTCGAATCGTCGTAGATCGAGACGGCCTCGGCCGCAAGCGTCTCGCCCAGTCGCCCCTCCAGGATGCTCTGGCCGGCCCAGACGCCGTCGGCCTCGGCGTTGTGGCCGAGCGCCTCGTGCACCAGCAGGCCCGTGATGGAAGGGTGGAAGACGACCGTGAACCGGCCGGCCGGGGCGGGCCTGGCCTTCAGCAGCGCGAGGGCCTTCTCTGCGGCCCGGCGTCCGAGCTCTTCCGGCTCGGTCTGTCGCAGCAGTTCCGCCCCGCCGAGCCTCCCGCGATGCTCCACGCCGCGCTGGAGTATCCGGCCGTCGCCGGCAACCATGAGGCAGTTGACGACGGCGCGGCAGCCGCTCGTCTTAAGGAGCGTCCCGGCGGTGTTCGCCAGGACCTCTTCGCGCTGGCCGTCGGCGTAACTGACGATCGAGTTGACGAGGGCCGAGCCGCCGGCCTTGCGTCCGGCATCCTCGTACTCCATGAGGCGCGCGATCTTCTCTTTGACGGGCATGGCGGCCGGGGGGACCTCCGGCTCGCGCCGGTCCTCCGCCACCACGGGCCTTACGGCCGCGATCATCGCCGGGTCGCTGACGAACTTCTCGGACGCCTTCGCGAGGGCCAGGGCGTCGGTCAGGCATTGCTCGGCTCGGCTCGGCTGGAGGCTGTCGGCGGAGGCGAATCCCCAGCACCGGCCCACGAGCACCCGGACGCCGATGCCGCGGTCCACATAGGCCGCCAGTTTGTCGGCGCGGCCGTCCTGGACCATGATGCTGTCGCTCCGGCGGTGGAGGACCCGGACGTCGGCGAACGTGGCGCCGCGCTTCCTGGCCAAGTCTGCGATATGGCGTGCGAGGTCTTCCATGAGTCTCCGCTCGCTATCGCTCGCGGCTAGTAGCGCTCGCTAGCCCGAGTGCTAGTAGCCGCGAGCGCTAGCGAGCGGTCGCCGGCCTGGTCGCCGGCGTCGGCGCCGGGCCGGATGGATTGGCGTCCACGTCGAGGCGCAATTGGTCTATATGTTCCGCCTCCCGCTTCGGGACCACGAAGACCAGCGTGCGGACCTCGAACTGGTTCTTGTCTGTGAACCGGAAGGTCGCGCCGTCCATGAGGCAATGGCCGGAGGACGCTCCCTCGGCCATGTCGAACTGCGGTTTCCGCGGTGTGATCTCGGCTGGCGTCTTAATGTCTGCCATAATCCGCGTCTGGCCGTCAACGACCCTGGCAGATGCGTAGATCAGAGGATTGCGGATGCGGCCGCCGAGCGTCTCCAGGAGGTAGAACTGGCGACTGTCTATGGTTCTCGGCAGGGAACCGGCGGGCTTGAAGTTGACCGTTACGAACAGGAGTTCCTCGCTTCCGGCCGGGCGGACCTGGCCGAATTCCGGGATCGTCTCCTTCCGTTCGACCGTCGCGATCTTCAGGGTCACGTCGTTAATCGTCGCCGCATAGCCGGGCCTCAGGACCAGGCCGGGCCCTTCCCGCCAGGTCCGGCCAGGCTCCGGGATGGGGCCCATGGCCTTGCCGGTGCTCCAGAGGACGTACTCGTAGCGGCGATACCAGTGGTAATAGAGGAACTGGTCAACGCCGGGCGGTTCGTCCGCGTTGGCGGTTTGCAACAATTCCGGTTCATTCTGGCGACCGTACCGGCGGAACAGGTACGTCTCGTCGGAGCCGAGCGGCCACCGCGAGAGGTAGCCGAAGAGCGCGAGCGTCCCGCGGTCCCACCGGAGCCACAGCGGGTCACCGCGACGGAAGGATTCCTCGCCGCCGACGCTCTTATAGACGAAAGCCTCGTAGCCGAGGAACTCCGGCGCGGTTGGAAGCATCTGGATGACGATAGTGCAGACGCCGACGGCGAGGTACCCGGTAACGGCTCCGAGGACGGCGCCGCCGGCGCGCTTGAGGATGTCGGGGAATTTCGCCAGGTCCGGCAGGAACCGCTCCGCCAGCACGAGGAGGCCCAGCATCACGATCGCGAAGACGGCCCACAGGGCCAGGGCGTCGGCGGCGAAGTACCAGACCGAGGCGTTTTTCGTGATGACCTCGGGGGGCGGGCCTACCATGAGGCCCGAGAGCGGCCCGTACAGGCCGAAAGCGATGACCCCCGCCAGGAGGCACGCCGCCAATGTCTGGGCCGCACGGTACACGCCCTGGACTGCGCCCATGTAGGCGATCGCCGCCATGACCACGAGGGCGAAAATACTCAAGAGCACGGTTATGCCTCCCTTAAACCCCCGGTATTGCCGGGGCTCAGGTCGCTTCTTTGATGGCGCGAAGGACGTCTTCGACGCTCGTCTGGCCGTCAATGATCCGCTGGAGCCCTTCTTCCTGGAGGTTTCGCATGCCGGCCTTGCGGGCCTGCGTGCGGATGTCGGCGATGCTCGCGCCGCGGCCGATCATCTCGCGGATCTCGGGGGTGACCGGCATGATCTCGAAAAGGCCGGTGCGGCCGATGTGGCGCTGGTTGTTGCACCGCGGACAGACGACGGGCTTGTCGTTCACCATCTTGGCCCGCAATGGCGGCCGATAGAGCACGTCCACCATCTGGCTGGCCAGATTGGCCTTGCGGAGAAATTCGGGGTTCGGCCGATAGGCCTCGCGGCACTCCGGGCACAGCCGGCGCACCAGGCGCTGGTTGACGACAATCTGGAGCCGCTCGGCCACGATCGCCGGCGACCCCAGGAGCGCGAGCGCCCGGGCGAGCGCCTGGCTGGTGTCGGCCGCGCGGATGCCCGCCAGGACGGTGTGTTCCTCCAGGGCCTCTGCGAGGACTTGGGCCGCCTCCGGCAGCGCCAGCGAATCGAAAGCGATGACGTCGGGTTCCATGCGGCAGCGGCTGCGGACCTCGGCAGCGGCCGACGGGCCTTCCTCCTGGTTGATGGGAATGTGCTGGACGTTCTCGACTTCGATCTCGACGCGCGGCTCGAAAACGATGACGTTGTTGACGTAGCGGTCGAACTGGCGGAGGCAGGCGTGCAGGGTGGTCGTCAGGCCGGAGTCTTTCGGTGCCGAGAGGATCACGAGGCCAGGCTTGGCCGCCAACGCTTCCTTGATCGCGTCCAGTTGAGGCTCCGCGAAGCCCAGTTGTTCGAGCCGCATCTGTGTGGCCACGAGGTCAATGATCCGCATGGCGACCTGCTCGCCGCGCACCGTTCCGGCCGTCCTGACGTGGACCTCGAACGACTGGCCGGCGACGACGGCGCGGAGGCGTCCTTCCTGGGGTTTTCGGGTTTCCTGTGGGTTGAGGCCGGCGAGGCGTCGCACCACGGCGGCAAACTGACCGGAGGCCGCTCGTTCGATGCTTCCGCCCTCGACCATCTCGCCGCTTACGCGCATGCGGATTTCGCCGTGGTCGCGGCGTCCGATGAACCCCACCGCCGACGCCCGCCGCACGATCGCTTCGTGCAGAACCCGCTGAACCGCCGCCGTCGCCAGGAACTCCTCCTGCGTCTTCGGCTCCACTGCGATTGGCATGTCGTCGAGCCCCATGAAGATGATGTCGCGGCCGACGCCGGAGACCGGGCCGAGGGCGCGTCCCCGCGCATCCTTGCGATTCCGCAGGCGCTGGGTATGGGCCCGCGACAGGACCGTCTGGTTCGGCGAGACGAGGCTGTTGCGGTGCTTGACGTAGGCCATGGCGGCGCCGCCCGCGAGAACGATGCCCAGAGGCAGGCCGACGAAAAAGACCGGCACCAGGATCGCCGACGCCAGGCCCGCTACGCCCGCGCCAAGCACGAAGCCGCCCCAGACCGTCGCGCTCGTGTCCACGGCGACCGTGTCGGCCAGGGACCAACTGGTCACGTAAAACATACCGGCGGCGAAGGCCACCAGCAACACCGTCTTGATGATGCTCATCGCCATGAGGTCGGGGTCGGCGAGTCCCGGCGGCTCGAAACCGACGCGCTCGCCTGCCGCCGGAAGATCGGCCGCCATGGCCGCGACCTGGAGCGCCAGCACGGCGACGGCGGCCCAGACGGCCGTCCGCACGACGTCCCGCGGCATCCTTGGCTGCCCCTCGGCACGCCCGCCTGCGATCGTCCACCTCATCGGAAGGTTCCATGCTTGACGGCGATTCCCCGGACGGCCATCTTGAGGGCTTCCGGATTCGGCGCCATTTCGTAAGCGACCTTCGGATCCACCCATTCCTCGCGCACCAGGCGAGCCAGGTCGCGCGTGAAATCGTGCATGCCGTAATCGGTGTCGGCGGCGAGGATGTCCGAGAGCCCCGCCTCCTGGCCCTCGCGGATCATCTTGCGGACCATCGGCGTCGTGAGCATGACTTCGGTGGCGGGGACGCGCGGCACATTTGTGTCGGCCCCCGGCAGGAGTTTCTGGCAGACGACGGCCACCAGGTTGGAGGCCACGATCTCGCGGATCACCGGCCGGTCCTCCGCCGGGAACAGTTCCAGCAGCCTCATGACCACCGCCGGAGCGCTCGTGGCGTGGAGCGTCGTGAAGACGAGGCGGCTGGATTCGGCCGCACGAAGCACGCTCTCGCACGTGTCCTTGTCGCGCATCTCGCCCACCAGCACAACGTCCGGGTCCTCGCGCGCGAGGTACTTCAGCGCCGACGCGAACGACGGCACGTCCGTCCCGATCTCGCGCTGGTGGATAAAAGCCTGATTGTCCGTGAAGAGGTACTCGATGGGGTCCTCAATGGTGACGATGTGGCAGCGTCGGTTCCGGTTGATGTATTCCAGGCAGGCCGCGATGCTCGTGGACTTGCCGCACCCGCGGACCCCCGAAAACACCACCAGGCCCTCGTTGGCCTCGCACACCAGGTGCATTATCCGTTCGGGCAGGTGGAGTTCCTGAAAACTCTGAATATGCCGGTTGACGCGCCGCGCCGCTAGCGCCGCCAGTCCGCGCTCCCGATAGACGTTGATGCGGAACCGGTCTCCCGATTCCAGCATGTAGGCGAAGTCGGCGCTGCCCAGCCGGTCGAACTGACGGCGGACCCGCTCGTCCATGATTTCCTCGACGAGCGCCAGGACCTCGGCGGCCCCGAGCGGCGCCATGTCGGCGTTCTCGAGCACGTCGTTGACGCGCAGGATCGCAGGCTGACCCACCTTCAGGTGCAGGTCCGACGCCTCGCGCGCGAGGGCCAGCCCGAACAGGTTCTGCATCGTCACCGGTTGACCGGCGCTATCGCTCATCCGCGCTCCACGTTCAAACACGCGCCCCGCAAGCGGGGCGGCTAACCAGCAAACGCTGTGTCGTCGTTTTTGCCGTTCACTTCGCGTTCCGAGTTCCGCGCTCCGCGTTATCTTTCAAAAGCCTCACCGCCACACCCGCGCGGGCCAGCGCCGCCTTGGCCTCGGCGATCGAGAACTTCCGGTAATGAAAGATGCTTGCGGCCAGGGCCGCGTCGGCCTTCCCCTCCGTAAGCACCGTCACCATGTGCTCGGGCGCCCCGCATCCGCCGCTCGCGATCACCGGGATCGTCACGGCCTCGGCCACCGCTCGGGTCATCGGGATATCGTAGCCGTCCTGCGTACCGTCGGCGTCCATGCTCGTCAAGAGAATCTCGCCGGCCCCCAGCCGCTCGGCCTCGCGGGCCCACGCGACGGCCTCCTTGTCGGTGGGCACGCGGCCGCCGTGGATGTGGACGCGCCAGACCTCGCGTCCGCCTTCCTGGACCCGCTTCGGGTCAATCGCCACGACGATGCACTGGTTGCCGAATCGGTCGGCCGCGCGGCGGACGAACTCCGGGTCGCGCACAGCCGCCGAGTTGATCGAGACCTTGTCGGCCCCGGCCGCCAAGAGCCGCCGGATGTCCTCGACCGTCCGGATTCCGCCGCCGACCGTCAGCGGCATGAAACACTGCTCGGCCGTCCGGCGGACGATATCCAGGAGGATGTCGCGCCGCTCGTGGCTGGCGGTGATGTCGAGGAACACCAGTTCGTCGGCACCCTCGGCGTCATACCGCGCCGCCACCTCGACCGGGTCGCCGGCGTCCCGCAGGTCTAGGAACCGTGTGCCCTTGACCACGCGGCCGCCTTCGACGTCCAGGCACGGGATGATTCGCTTGGCCAGCATGGACTCTCCGGTGGGACCTCGCGCCGATTCCCAGACAGCGGATTATACGGCCGCCTGTCGGGGGGCCGCAAGGGAAACCATCGCGCGCGGGGTCGTGCGTCAGTTTTGGTTAAGGAGGCCGCCGCGGACCTGTCGGAGCGCAGCGCGAGACCCCCGTATGGATCCGCCGCACCTTCCGACGGGGAGGGACAACATGCCGGTCAGCAGAGGTGGCTGAATTCCTTGACCGTCATTCCGGCGGCACGGATGAGCGAGCGCAGCGTGCCGGGAGCCAGTTCACGGTGTTGAGGAATAGAAAGGCTGGCGATGTGGCCGGTCTTGAGCATCACGACATGGCTGCCGCGCTGCCGGTCCACGCGCTAGTGTAGTGCTTCAGAATCAACATTGCTTATGTTCGCCTCGGCGGCTATAGTCTTCCGCTGGAGGTGAAGCCGATGCGCGTCGCTTGTCCGATTGTATTGACCGATG
>Ga0315275_10000510_pt1 | contig 32092 bp, 46 predicted proteins | sample YL17G03_0_MG_FD_205557 | JGI IMG/M metagenome (GOLD analysis project Ga0315275, IMG submission 205557) | Sediment microbial communities from Yellowstone Lake, YNP, Wyoming, USA - YL17G03_0 | ecosystem: Environmental > Aquatic > Freshwater > Lake > Sediment | place: USA: Wyoming | collected...
CATATTGGCGTGGTCGGCTGTAGCTTCTAGGGTAGTTCCGGCAACCGGGGTATAGGAATCAATCGCTGCGGGATATGCTGCCATATAAACTTATTGTGTAAGATTTGAGGAAACTGTCAAGTTAGGGGCTATTGTAGATTTCCGCTTCGATCCGGTTAAAAAATGGCATCCAGCCATTCTCAAAGACCTTATCAGCATCATAATCGGATAACATATATTCACGGGCCGCCTCGCCCATCTTTACCCGGTCTTTGTTGTAAATCCGCATCATGCAGTCATAAATTGAATTGACATCCGGGTAGGCGCTATAAGCTAACATCGGGGTAAACCATTTACCTTTAAGCTCGCAGGAATAGCCGGTGGTACCCTCTTTGACCAGTTCGGGCATGGAAGTCCAGCGGGTAGTGATTACCGGTACACCACAGGCTTGGGCCTCAATAATGGGAATGCCGAAGCCCTCATTGGTTGATGGGGCCAGAAGCACATCCATGGAGTTATAGATTCTGGCAAGTTCGCTTCTTCCGACATGATAGGCCAGATCATAGGGTTTAAGAAAATAGATCTTATCCCGAATCCCCAGAAAGTCCGCATATTGGGTAATCGGAAATCCCCCCGGCTGATCCAAGAAAGTATGGATATACATGACCGCTTTGGGTTCTTTTTTGAGAAACATGACGAAAGCATCAATGGCTTCCTGAAAACTTTTCCGGGGCGGGTTGTCTTTATTGGCTGCTACCATGCCGTATACATAAGCATCTTCCGGCATCCCGATTTCCTTTTTAAATTTGGCCTTATCGCCCAGCGGCTTAAAGATTGAAGTTTCCACGGTGCAGGGAATATAGGTTGAATATAATCCTTCTTTCTGAAGTTGGTCATGGCCGAACTTGGAATAGGTCACAATCCGATAGGCAAACTTTAGCCGGTCAAATACGGCAGGTGGGGTAGGATTATGGTCAATCGGAACGACCGGTACGAAGCGGTTCATGGCTTTTAAAGCATTCGGGTCAAGCGTCCAGATATCCTGCATGGTCATGGAAATGTCCGCTTTAAAGTCATTGGAGTGGTGAAATAGCGCATCCTCGCCCCACATGGAGGCGATTTTGGGATATTGTTTTACCCCATCAAGTTCAAATGAACCGCCTTCTAAACCATAGAAACAAACATTTGCCAGTGGGAATCCTGCGGCAATAATGCGGGGATTTAATTGCTTTATAATATTAGCATACCCGGAGGTACTCCATTGGGCATTAGTATTTATGATAATCCTAAGTTTCCGTTTCGGTTTCGGTTCATCCATATATTTTAGAAATATAATCCGATACTTCCTCGCTGAAATAGGCCCGGTAGTTCATTTTGACATCCAAATTGCCTCCAGCAAAATGAATAGCCCTAATTACCTTATCCCGTTCCGGGTAGCGGTCAGCACCCTTTTTAAGCGTAATTAATCCGTTTTCCATGATACATTTGTTCCATTCGCTTTTAGATCGCAACCCATACCACGAATCCCAGTCATCCAAAACTTTGACTTCATAATTGCCGTAGTGGGTAATAATGTTTAAAAAGTCCTGTTCCCGGTAGGGGTAGTTTTCAATATTGGGTCTTTTGCAAAGTTTCCACAAATGCTCCACAAATTCTTTTGACCGGAATAGGACAAAGCCGTTATTGTAATATGATTGCGGGGTGATATCCCAAACCTTAACCTCATTGCTGATTTTATCCCTAGTCCAGTTGTAAACCACGCCCACATCAAATGTTTCGGGGCTGTCCATTGCTTCCAATGGGGCGGTAATAATGCTATCGGCATCAACCTTTAAGACCTGATCATATTCCTTTAAAAGCTGTCGGGCGAAAAGCGGGGTAGAGATATAAAACACATATGGCCGGGGCAGACCGGTTTCGGCAATCTCTTTATCCCCATAAATAATGAAAGGGATATCGGGGTGAAAATGTTTAAAAGACTTTTCCAATCCCTTTGCCCAAGGCAGGTTTTTTGAATCGGCGATGGTAAAAGCTACAGTTTTTGGAACCATAATACGGTGGCCTGTGTCGGCAGGACTTTGACCGAATAACCCCTATCCCTGATAGTGTTAATTAAAAGTGCAGCAGTTATTCCGCACCACGAATGGTATTCAACAATGATCTGATCCGTCTTTTGGGCCACCTCATCAAATGAGGGATGGGAAAATAGAATCCCTTCGGCCCCTTCCACATCCACTTTGAGAATGTCGATATGGGGGGAATCTTTACAGAGGTTGCCAATTGTAACCGTTTTGACAGTTTCTTTTTCGCCTTTGCCGGGGGTCAGCGAAAACATGGTGGTATTGTCGTTGTGGTAAAAAGTGGCCTCCCCGTCTTTATTGGATAATGCCACCGGAATCAGTTTAATTTTGGTTAAGCCGTTAAACTCAACCAGCTTTTGGATGGTTTCACCGTGCATTTTGGCCGGTTCCACGGCGTAAATTTCTTTGGCGAAGGGGTACATCCAGAGGCTGAATAAGCCGATATTCGCCCCTACATCGTATATAACAAGGTCTTTTTTATCCTCAACCAGCGGGGCATAGAGCCTTTCCCAGAAGATTTCCTGCAAAATATTGCCCACATAGTCATGATCCCAATCCCGGTAAAATATGCCTTTCATCTTTTGCAAATAGTAATTCGGTCTTTATTTTCGACCTTAAAGCCTAAATCCATAAACATTCTGCCTAAACCCTGTCCATGTTCCATTATAACCGCTTTTACGGTTTTAAGGATTTCTGAGGCCCCCGGCCCGCCGAAGATGTTGCCCTCTGAGCCTTCGGTGTCGCATTTGATAATGTCAATTGTATCCGGGGCTACAAATTTGGTGACAAAAACCGATAAAGTATGGGTTTGCACCGGGCCTTCATCCCGATGCAATTCCCAACCACCGGATGAGGATGGGGTTCTTAAGGTAAATTTGCCTTCCGTATTGGACAGGGCGCAGTTGTAGGGGATGACGTTTTCTAAGTTATTGGCATCAATATTCTGCTTTAACAGCGCAAAATTGGTGGGGTCGGGTTCTATGGCATAAATCTGTTTGGCAAAAGGATAAGCCCGCATTGAAAACAGGCCGATATGGGCCCCGATATCCAAAATAGTATTGTTTTGGGATTCCAAGACCGAATCATATTCCCCGTTTTTGAAGATGTCATTTAAAAACCGGATGCCGTCATCATCTGAATAATTAATGGTAAATCCGTCACTTACTGTCTGCATAAATAAATGTGCTCCGGGGAAGTTGCCCAAACCCGGAGCACATAGCAACTTACTTTAGTATGCATTTTAGCATACCCATGCAACTCTATTTTTCGTCATTGGTATAGTCATGAGTTGGTTTTGCCCAGACTGTCAGACCTGATGCAGTTCCGAAATCAGTTAAGGCTTTAATGGCACTCATACCGGTATCGGTATAGCTGCCAATTGCTGCCGATCCAACCACCTGTGCGGCTGATACGGAAGCGAAAGCATAATTGACCACATCGTTAGTTCCCCCTAATCTCCAAGGCAGACCGAAAAGAGTGGTAGTACCCGAAGTTCCTACCCCTAAATTTCCGGTTCCCGCCCCGGCATTACAACCGGAGGAAAAATTGGTGGTTCCCGATGTCACTTTGGCAAAAACTTTGGTGCCGAGTGTGGTTCCGCCATCGGCTGCGACTGCCACCACGATTGATTCCTGAATGGAATCGCCAAATTGGTTTAAGCCATTAACCACCACAGTTCCGCCAACGGTTGAGCCTGATGGCCCGATTACTACCGCCCGGATATTTCTGGGATAGTCCAAATTGGTCTTTTTAAGTCCGAAAGCAATCGATTGGCTTTTGGTGCCTTCCGCAGTTCCGATTTCGGCTGATCCCAATGAGGGATAAAAAGCCGTATAGACCAACGGATAACCGACATCATCAGGTGCCACTTTGACACCACTGAATGCAAACTCTGGAAAATGATTTTTTAATGTATCCATATTTATTTACGTTTCGCCTCCCTTCTTAGAAATGGTTTGAAAAACTTATAAATTATAATTCTCTGCATCGGCGTTATTCCGACCTCCCTCGCAAAACGGGCATAATCTACCCGGTAAACCTTGCGGGCATTTTTGTGTTTGCGGGGCATTTTAGTTAGGCAAATAGAGCTTCCGCTTTTTGCCTCCGATTGTATAAAAGCCCTTTAGGATCTGCAATATTTTTTCGCCCCGAAGGTGGGACATCATCTTTTTGCCGAAATACTTCTCAATCGGGGTATTGCCCTCGGCAATCCGGCTGGTCAGATATGTCGCTACCGCATCCGACCGTTCGGCAATCTGATCCCGGTATTCCTTCATTTTTAATTTCCGTTTAGCTTCGTATTTTTTGATGGTGCCCGCTATTACCGCCCGGTTATGGGCCTCAGAAAATCCCGGCTCACCATCGGCCACAAAGTACAGGGCATGATCCCGCTTCTGTTCCTCCGCAATTTTGGGGTTTTTGTCTTTTTTGATCATATAAATCGGGGGGCAAACCTGTCCATTTGCCCCCTCATTTATGCCGATTTTTAAGGCAAAACCGGCCAAAACCAACTGCATTATGCAGTTTTCTGTGTCAACCTGCCATTTGCGGCGGGTGCCCTACAAATAAGGTTCGTAAACCAAGCCATAGTTGCCTGATAGGTAATGTAATCGGGTCTGCGGAAGAGTGCGCCCTCACGGACGTCCTCTAGCCATCCCAGATCTGAAACCTGACAGATAGTCCAGCTATCGAGGTTCAGAATTTCAACTTCCCCATCCGGTACATCATAGTCAAGGAAAACTCCGACTTTGCCACCTCCGGCGGCAAACTCAAGACCAGTCCAACCACCCAGAAGTTCGGTTTCATTGACAACTCTCCGCAATGCTACGAGCAAATCCCCGTATTTTTTGTACAGAGTTTTGTTCATAAAGATTGCGTACTGGTCGCCCATTTGAGCGAACTTTTTCGCACCCAGATATTGGGTTTCGATTGCTGAGATGGTTAAAGCTCCACTGGTGGTACCGACCTGCGGTGTCCATCCCTGTGTGGATCTCGCCAAACTTGCATAGGTAGAAGTCCCGGTGGAAGAGGAAAGTGCGTTTCGTACCCCCTGAATCTCTGAGGTACCTGCGCCCCCTCCCGATCCGTCCACAATGTAAACAACCCCTCCTGCGGAGGTTAAATCGTTGTCGCTCATTGTCACATTTGTACCGCTGACTGAGGTCACTGATGCGGTAGACGATCCGGCAGCTGATCCGAATCCGAGGATCTGTCCGGCAAAGATATACTCTGTCGGGCTGATATCACCGTTGACTGACCCGTATACATCAAGTAGACGGGCATCGTTGGTGCCCCCGGCGGCAGCGGTGATTGCCTGAACGGTTAAAGAACCGGTTGCGGTTCCCACCACTTCGGCAATAGCGCCATAGCCATCGGAATAGTATTGTCGGTTAACTCCTTTTGCAAAATCTGAAGCGAGAGTAGATGCCTGAAAGGTCAGTTGGTTTTCCACTGCGCCTTTGCTGGTTCTGGTCGCATCGAGCGTCAGTTTGCTGATATCGAACGTGCCAGTTAGAATTTTTACTGCTACAGATGCTTGACCGATAGAAGCCTTGCCTGATACAAGTGCGTTTCCATCATTGGCAAGATTGGTAATACCGCCATGTCTGGAACTTCTCACAGGCGCATAGAAGTTATCATTTAGAAATGTAACCCCGGTATTGCGTTTTAACTGATCCAGAAGGATAGTCTGTTTGTTGAAGTTGTCCTGAATGTACGGCAATATAATCTTGTTTAAAGCATTACTAACATTTGAAAGTAAAACAGCCATTTTTATTTCACCTCCCTTCAAAAATTAAATTCATTCGTTTGATTGTCCCCATAATTCTTCCCTGATCATCTGCTGGATGTTATCCTTGGTGACCTTGGGATTGGTCGGTTGTCTGGTCGCCCCGGTCGGCATTAAGGTCGGCAACTGCTGGCCCTTCTGCTTACCGAGTTCCGTATTTTTCCAACTGTCCAATTCGGTTTCGTATTTATCCTTATATGCCTTCATCGGATCCCTGATTCCGGTTTCAGCCATGTGATTTAAAATTTCCTGCGTTTCAAACTTAGGCCGTCCGTCATCCCCCGGAATTTCAGTTTGCAAACTGTTGCATTCCTCCAAGAGCTTTTCCCCGGCCCGCCGCTGCTGATACCAGCTATCCAGTTCCTTATCCGTCATCGGCTTGCCGCCCAGAATGTCCTGTAGGGCAGTTCGGGCCTGAATCTTCTGATCTTCAGTGAGTTGTCCGCTACCTTGTTGCGGTACCACCTCCTGAGCTTTCCTTAAAGTTTCCAGCTCTTCCTGCAAGCGCTTATTTTCCTGTGTGGTCTTGCCGTAGCTTGACCATGCCCGGTCAAAATCGGTATTGTATTTTTTCTGGTATTCGTCAACCTTTTTACCCTTATCTACGAGCGCCTGAAGTTCGGTCGGATCATATTCGGTTTCACCGAGCTTGATCTTATCCAGCTCTTCCTGAGCTTTCTTTTCCTCGTCTGCAAAAAAATCAGTATTGTCGGCCATGGGCCCCCTTTCTCGTCTGCACCCGGTTACCGGGCCAGTGCGAACTTTTTATAATTCATAATGAACTGTCAAAGTAAATGTGCCCCCACCGGCAGTCGTGACTGTACCATTGGGATTTCCGGTTAATGTGGCTATAAATTTCATGGATGTATCAATCGGCTGGATAGTGCCTGTAGTAACTGTAGCCGCTTCCACTTGAGCCGGGAGAGCTAAAATTGTACCCCCCACGCTATCGATTAATGCGGTATCCACGGTTGCCGCAATTGAGGCTAGTGCGGGACTGACCTGTGTAACACTTCTCACAAGTCCGTTTATGGGACTATTTAAGGTTCCGAGGGCTTTGGCACTTCCGACTACCAAAGTTCCGGTATATGAAGCAATCTGATGGGAAACCAATACCGCAGTGGTACCGTCCCCAATTTCCACAAATTTTGCAAACTCTCTGCTATTAAGATCTCCGGGTAATGCCATAGTTATTTTCTCCTTATAAACTTATGGTATGAAGAATGGGGATGCTGTCAAGTTATCCCATGCCAAGCATCATGAAGTTGCCCAAATTGCGTCCGCCGCCAGACACATCTGAAGTCAGATAGGTAACGAGGACAATGCCCGATCCGCCCAGATGGGTGTCACCGATATGGAATTGAGTTGAGGCTGCGGCTCCGCCACCGGTATTAGCTGAACCATCAGTACCTATTGGCCCGGCTGTGCCACCGCCACCGCCCTGCCCACCGACACCGGTATTACCATTCCAGCCCCCACCCGCTCCGCCACCGGCAAACCAACCGGAAATTCCGTAAGCGGTTCCGAATACAGAACTGTAATCCACACCGGCTCCGCCGCCACCACCGCTACCACCACCATTTCTAGTGCCTACAGTTCCGACAGCACCCATACCGCCACCACCGCCACCGCCGGGTAAATCCGAGGCCTGACCCACGCCGCCATCATATCCCTGTGATCCGGTTCCGGCACTGCCGGGAACACTGGGATAGCCACCGGCCCCGCCACCACCGCATCCGCCGTTGGCTCCGGCTCCGGCATTATATGCTCCGCCTTTACCGCCGCCCGTTCCGGTCATGGTACTGAAGGTGGTATTGGTGCCATTGGCAGCAGATCCTCCGGCCCCGATTGTGGCAGTCGCCGCCCCGTTAATGCTGGTTGAGGCGGTGTAGGCAATTCCGCCCGCACCGCCACCGCCACCACCGTTTGAGGCTCCGGCAGCCCCACCACCAACCACCAACACTTTACAGGTCAAAGCCAAGCCTCCCGTATCAAACGTCCCGTTCGTCAGGAAGGCATGGATGGTATAAAGCCCATTGGTTGTTATCGTTCCGCCTGTAACTGCCATAGGTTATGCACTAATAAAATAACTGACACTAAACGTCACTGTCCCGGCTGCATCAGACCAGCAATTCAAATCATAGTTGGTCATCCCGCAATTAACCGCCTTGGAAAACGACTTTTGGATTCCGCCCTGCGGGCCAAACATTCCCTTGGCTATTACCGAAGTGCCGTTAATTGCCGATCCGAACATTACGCCCGCCTGTACGGTACCGTTATGATTGACTATGGATACGTCATTGACCCATATAGACGTTCCGGCCCCGACACCAGTCGACCCGACTAAAGTCGCAAAAGCCGATGCTGAAAAAACCTGTGTAGTCGAATATGAAAGTATGTTCTGGGTGCTCCTTGCGTCCATCCTGAATGTCCCGGCATTTATTGTCCCGGCATTAATCGTACCGCTGTTAATGGTTCCTGCATTAATAGTCCCGGCTACTATTGCCACCGATCCTGATGTTAATACCCCGGTGCCCGCTACTACCGCAACTGAACCTGAAGTTAAAACTCCCGTTCCGGCGACAACTGCAACTGAACCGGCGGTTATAGTACCGGCGGTTACTGCAATTGATCCCCCGGTAACCACACCTGTCCCGGCTACTACCGCAACTGATCCCGATGTCACAACTCCCGTACCTGCCACAACCGCTATTGATCCTGCAGCAATTGTTCCGGCAGTTACCACAATTGATCCTCCGGTGACAATACCGGTTCCGGCAGTGACAGCAATTGATCCGGCATTAATGGTTCCGGCTTTAAACATATCGATAGTCCCGCCCGAAACCTTATCGACCGTTCCTGAAATAACGGCTGCCGGTAATGGTCTGCCTGAATAGACATCGCCATCCGCAGTCCCGTCATTTCCCAAAGCAATTTTCATTCTGGGATATTGGATACCACCGACATCATCCGATGCGGCTGTTCCCGAAGTCCCGGCTGTAAATGTATAATTATCTGCCATATAAACTCACCCCCTTTCATTCATAAATTAATGTTACGTTCGCTGTTCCTCCTGACATGGAAAGTGTCAAACCCGTAAAAAACGGTGTGTTTTTCAGATCAACGCTGTATGGAACGGCGTTTGCCCCCTGAGCTCCTGAATGCCAGATGACTGATGCTGACGTCCCGATGCTGTCATATAGCTGTACGATATTTGAATTCGCTACCCCGGAAAGTGATATGGCGTGCAGATTACCGGGCCCATTCTTGCAGGTTGTCGTTCCTAATGCATTGAAAAATTTACTGACCGATTGAGTCTGTTCCGCACCTAATCGGATAATTGTCATCACCCTGACATTAAATCCCACATTTGATGTACCGCCGTTGGCATTATTATTTTCTACGCGGGCCGGTAAATTCATAGAATCTGCCCATGATGTGGTCACGGCTGAAAACGTATGCAATAGTGTCCCGCCGACAACATAGTAAACTTTAGAATTTGTCCAATAAATCTCATAGCTATAGACCGTATTCGTACCGGGTACAAAAGTTGCACCCATGTTCCCATTGAATGCACCACTTGCAACCGTTGAATCGTTGCTCGTTTTTCGGGTAATAACACCGAAAGCGCTCCCCGCCAGCTCAAAAAATGCCCCATCGGTTGTGCCGAATGCTCCCCATCTGCGGGTATTATTTACCGTTCCCGCATCAGGAAGCCGGATCTGGGCCCTAAATCTATTTGATGCCGCCCCGATATATCTGGCCGTCCTGACTGATTGAACATTGGTCGTATTGTTTGCCGTAGTTCCGACATTCAAAGAAAGCTGGGCATTCCCAACCGCTGCAGTCCCACCCGTTCCGGTTCCTGCAGTCCAATAGTTCGCATCAATTGATGTACCATTAAATGTAGCTCCAACTAACCGATATGGCGTAACAACCCGAAATTCATCCATGGGTGTAAACTCAGGAGTAAACCCGTATACATCCCGTAAATTCATAGTTCCTGCAGTTACCACAATACTTCCAGTGGTAATAGTAGCTGAATTAATTGTTCCGGCGTTCAATGTCCCGGCTGTAATCGTTCCTGCCGTTACTACGATACTTCCGCTTGTAACAGTTGAATTGACGTTTCCGAAATAACTCATATGCCTCCTATGTTATGGCCCATTTATTGGACTGATAATCGATTATGTACATATTATTCCACTGGTTTACGGTCTGTGAGGAAGCCCCGTCAATGGTGTCAGAGCCGTTGGGCACTATCACTGCCGCTCCCGAATTTACATTTTTAATGTTAAATCCCTTGCCTGAACCTGATGCTACCGGTAAAGTCACGGTCATCGCCACTGCCGAATCACAAACCACCATATCTACCGCAGTTGCGGCGGTATAATTGACAGTTTGTACCGTCACATTCTGGTTTAAGGAATTCAAAAGCCGCAGCGTACCGTAATTGTCCTTGTAACTGACCTGCACCGTACCGGCTTGGGCGATTATCGTTCCCATCATCATGGGAAATCCCAACATCTGGAATTGTCCCCCCGCATCTGCCAGAAAATAACCCGTATCAACCGCCCAGACATCCCCTTTTTTAGCAGTTGCCGGGTCAGCCGCATATTCGGGAATGTAAGCATTCTTACGGATCCCCAAAGCGGCATGGTCAATTATGTGATCAGGTAAATCGTTAAGTGCTTTTATACCCATACGCTCACCGTGGACAGATTATTACTGACATCATAGCCCAAAGTTTTCACATAACTGGCGGTGCCCAAATATTTGGTGACCGTCCCTAAATTTCCGGCGCTGTCATATTGCAATTTATAGCTCGGATTATCCCCATAGGAACTGTTCGGTGCCCCGTCAATGGCTTTGGTAAATATCGCCCCGTTATCCGGGTCAACCCCGATCGGAAGCGTGTTGGCAGTGCCGCCCACATCTGAAGTTCCCAGAGTTCCGATTACTCCAAGGATGGAAAAGACCTGATTGACGTTATCATTATGTGCCCCGTAAACGGGATCGCCCTTGGCCATAATTATTTCTTTCCTTTCATAAACTCAATGGCCGGTTTTCGGAGTTTGCGGTCGGATAGTTCCTTAAATTTACCCTTCAAAGTCTGTGGACGGCCTACCGGATTGGGATCAGCAGCCCCGGCTATCATCGGCTTTTTAGTCACCAGCATAACTCTCCGGTCTTTTGAACCGTTCATGGGGGAAATAATTTCACCTATCAATCCCCGGCTGTCCAGAAACTCGCCGAAAAATTTTTCAAATTCATATAGCGATGAAAAAGAACCTGATGCGTCAATCAGGTAGGCATATTCCAAAAGTTTGAGTTGGGCCATGTTATTCCATCCTGCCTTTCTTCTTTTTTGCCATTTCCTCATGCTTTGGCATCTCATGTTCATCAGGACTGTCGCCTTTATCGTCCCCGTTTATGACATCCCTGACTTTTTTAATTGTTTTCTGTTCCTCATCACCCTTATTGTATTTCATAATTACTTCATCGACTGGGCGTGTTTGACGGCGCTTTTGTCGTATGACCCTCCTTTTTTGTGCCAGCCGCTGCTACCGGCTTTTTTGGCATTTATGGATGCATAAAATACGGAGGCACCTTTTTTGGCCCCATATTCACCTTTCATACTAGCGAGCACTTTGGCTCCGGCTTTGGTTAGTGGCATTTTGGCCCCCTTTCTGTTTTAACTGCTGTTTTTGTAGGTCATTTTGAGCTATTGCCTGATCCCCCGATTGTTTGAACTTGGCTACTTCCAGAGCCGTCTGGTTTTGGGATTGCATTGCACTTTGCTCAAGGCTCTTCTGTTTTATGACCTGATCGGTTCCGGCGGGGGAAATTTCCTTTGAAGGTGTCAGTCCGGCCTTGGCTTCCATTTGGCGTTTGATATCTTCCGGTGCATCCTTATAGGGAATGGGTGCCAGTTCCGGGTTATCGGCTACTTCTGATTTGGGCATGGTCACACCCAAATCCTTGAGTACCTGTACAAAACCGATCTTGTTTTCGGCAATGCGTTTGTCGCTGGCCTCTTTACCTACTTCCCCGGCATCTTTTAAGGCCTGAAGGAGTGCCGTTTTAAGTTTTGTCTGTTGGTTTGCCTCCATCGCCCCAAACTGGGGATTACCCTCCATCGCATCCATAAATTCGGCAGTTGAACCAAACTGGAAGGTATTCAGAAATTTCCTGATGACTACCGCTAATGCTTCCGGCGGAATAATCTGTTCGGTAGCCAGTTTAGTCATGTAATCAATAAGCTGCATCATGGTGGTACGCTTACCCTCTTCGGTAAAGCCCATGCCCGATTGGGTTTCGATGACCACCTGATAGTCTTTTTTAATTACCGTAGCGTTTGGAACTTGGACGGTTGAACCTTTTTTCTTAGCGAGCTTTTGATAGGCCTTCATGCCCCGTTCGCCGATAATGTCAAAATAGGTGGGCTTATCATTTTGCATAAATGAAATAGTTTTGGGGGTAATGAAGTATTTGCTGCCGAGCTCGATCATCCTTTCGGCGATTCTTTTGGCGGTATTTTTGAGTTGGTCTGAGGCAATCTTCAGGTTTGAGTATTCGGTGGCCTTTAAGCCCTCAATGGCAACACCGCTTTTTACCCCCGGCGGCAATTGATTTAAAGCCGAAGTTGAGGCCCCCTGCTCTTCGATGATGCTGTTTAATTCCCCGATGAAGTCAAATACAAACGCGGGCATCGGCGAGAGGGGCATCTGGGCTGGCGGGGTAGTGTCATATTCGACTTCTGCCCCTCCCGCAATGTTATTGATCCGGTAATTTTCGCCCCGGCGTTTCATATAAACCCCGACAATTTGGGTGCCGATATATCTCTCTATCCGGCTCATTACGGCATCAAGGCTCTTATTGGCTGAAATAAATCTCTCTATCAGTGGCACCTGATGGACATAGCCGGGTTCAAACCTAAGATCTACAAACGGATATTCGGGGAAGGTGGTGTAGGTATCTTTGAGTGTCATTCCGGCGACTGAGAATACCTGTCTGATAATGGGGTCACCGTCTTTTTTGTCGTATTCGCCTTTAAGGTCGGCTTTAATCCGGGCCCGGTTTTCGTTACTGACATATTCCTTAAAGAAGGCTTCCTTTAAAAGTAATGTGCCGGTATCCCGGTTCATGCCGAACCTACTCATCATGTAGGCTTCCTTAATTTCTGAAGCAGCGTATTTATTATCCGGGTTAATTTTGGCAACCGCCATGGGATCGTAGTCCTCATTGGCTTTAATCTCTTCTATCGGGGTGGGTACCACTTTTATGATCGCCGGGGATTCGTAAATTTCATTGCCGTTACCCTTGCAGTAAACGTCAAAGGCATCATAGACACTAAACCTAATATCTTCTTTAACTGCGTCAGGCCAGATCTGCAAATAGGATACGCCGTGTTTTGAGGTCAATATTCCCATGTTGGTTAATAGCCGTTTGATGTCGTATTTATTCCATGCCCACTCAATCCAGTTGCCGATCTGCTTGGCGTTATCCGCTGCCTGTTTTTCGGCCTGTTGGAACTGTTGGAGATCAGGATAGTTTGACTGCATGACCCGCTCAGGATATACCACCGCTTGGGGCTCACCGGCTAAAAGCAGATTTACGATGCCCCGGATTTGTCTTGACGCTTTCGGGATGGCCCGATAAGGGATGAAGGTATCCGAAGAGGCTGACAGATCCATGACCCTTCCCGTGGTTCTTGAAACAAACCGGTAGTGGAAACCATCATCAAAGAAGTTGTTGTTATACCATCTGCGTTCAAAGGGTTTTCTTTGGGCTCCGAAGTTAGCTACAAGCTCATCTACCCGGCGGCCGATTTCAGGGGTCGGAATAAATCTGTCCATAATCGTATCGTATGAGAATCGGATGGATTGTCAACTTATTTAAGGGCTTCCTCTAATGCTTGGTGGAGTTCAGCTTCGGTTCTGGGGGTTTGGCTTTTTGGTATTTTTGCAATGCCTGATGAACTTCCTGCTTCACGCGGGCTGGAGATTTTCCGGCGGTACTGATTAAAAACATTAATCGCTTCATCAATCGGATTATACACCCCTTTGACCATTTTTCCTAATTCTATATTGCCATTCCAGCCCCCCGCAAGGCTCTCAAGATCGAAGGCTCCAAGTTGCTTTGACTTAATGGCTCTCCCCAGCGTTTCTGCGTTCGGATCACCAACTTGTGAAACATCCAAATAAATATTTCCACCATCTTCCCATCCGCCGATATGATTTCCGGGGATCTGTAATAGTTTATAGTTCTTTTTATAAAACGCATCAATATCTTTTGGATTGAATTTATCCTTTGGTATAATCGTTTCCAATCCTTTATATGGTGAATATGAAAAACCTTTTGTCGGTTGGTTGCCGGATAATGAAATTGTCACCCCACCATTTTTAACAGTCTGCTGATATGCCAAATCTGATATTTGGAATGATGGCGGATTGCCACTGGGCTGTTTTAATTGCGGTGCTTGTCCCATAATCTTTGCTTTGATGTCAGGGGTGAGGTGAATGGCCTGTTGCATAACCGATGGAGGTTTTGATAAATCTATTGTCTGTCCATATTTTTCATCCAATTTAGCCATTAATACTTTGTCTTTATGCAACGCATTAATTGTTCCTTCTTCGCTCAATCCTTTAAAATACCCTTTTTTAATTATGGCATTATATATTTCATCATCGTTTGATGCTTCCAATAATCCTGAAGCGACAACTCTAATTTTCCCATTCCCTAATTTTTTTGTTACGATTTTTGTTGTAGCATCATCACCATATTCGTTTACATCTTTGGCAATTTCCATTCCAATCTTAACCGTATCGTAATTAATATCACCTTTACCTATTGCCATATAATTATTTGTATTTCTGGGATTTTCGGATGCCAATCCCAAATCCAACTTTTCCACCTTTCCGCCCGTTATGTCCTCAACGATATTTTTTACCTGTCGGTCATAGAGGTTGTATGCCCACTCGCCGCCGATGTTTAAGCCTTCGCCAGAAAGTTTACCTTTAGATCCACCTGCCAATATTTTTTCTCCAACACCTTTTCCGATAACCTGATCGAGTTGTTTACCTACCCATGTATCTACTTGCGGTTGACCTTTTGCAGTCACAATTTTCCCAGCCTGATCTACTTCTAATTGAATATCGCTTATATCTCCTTTTGGCTTTATAAAAACTGATTTTGTTGGAGTACCCGCCACTTGATGCCATGAAATATCATCCACCTGCTTACTCAAATTATATCTGGCTGCCTGTTGCTCGCCTGTAGTCCATGCAAAATACTCGGCATCGCTGTCAACTGCGTCTTTTAAGGCGCGTTTAGCGGATACTTTTTGCCAGTCTTTGAGGAGGGGATGGTTGGGAATAGCACTTGATGTTTCTTTTAATTTTTTTGTAATATTATTCCACGCCTCTACTTCTGTATCAAAACCAGTATTAGGAAATCCTTCTCTATAAAAAAATTGGTTAGTTGGATTATCAATGAAGTATGCTCCTTCACCAGTAGAACTTTTTGCTTTATATACTGTAAATCCTTGTTGTTTGGCTGTATCTTTTGTTATTTCTGTTGCAAACCCCTTACTCCTTCCCTTCCTTGCCCAATCGGATTGCATTTCTTCCATGAAGGCGACCTTTTTTCCATCATAGGTTCGTTCATTCATCCTGATATGGGCAAGAACATTAGGTTCATTCCAATGGGCGCTTTCAAACTGATTTGAAATTCGTGACATGGATTTTATAGCTGCCTCACGAGATGGGAACAATCCCATTGATCGATTATTATCATCCATAAGCATTACGCCATCTCTTGGATCAGGTGCATCCGTTACATACCAGCCTTTTTCGGTTAGCATTTTTGCAGTATTATCAGGCGCCTGTATCAGTATTTCCCGATAGTTTTCACCGCCTGGAAGCGTATATTGGGAATATTTGGTAGGAGTTGTATTTACTTTATAAATATTACTAATAACCCCGCCCTCGGTAGGATCAAATAAAACGTCATAACCATCTAAAAATAATCTTTGTTTGAGTGTAGCTTCATCAATTTTACCCGATTGATATTCATCAACATCTCCCTGTAATAATACTGGTAATTCTTCATAACTTGAGGGTTCATTTTTACTAGTCCCTTTTATCGTTTCCGTGGTCTGTGCCAATTCGGGGGCAAACGGCTGGGCTTCACTTGTCACCGCATTGCCTTTGAGGTTCTGAAACTGGTTTTTGTTGAGGATATACTCATCCGAGTCCTTAATCAGAATCTTATTACCGCTGATTCTGTATGGCGTCAGGGGTTCACCCGCCGGGATAACTGCTTTTTGTCCATGGATATCGGTAATTGGGACTGCTCTTTTTGTATTCATTATTGGTTCTACACCCTCTATTGTGACTGGGGTTTTGGGCTTTTCAAGGAATGATAATGGTGCCGGTAGTGCCTTTTGGATATTGGCTTCTTCTACTAGTGCTGTCGTGCGGTTGAGAATATTTGGTACCGTTTTATTTATTGCCGTAGGCCCGGAGGTCATAAACATTAGCGGCGTTGCCTTTGTTAATGATTCGGGTGTCACCCGGCTTGAGGTCATATCCGGTTGGTTTTCCGGGTAAAGCATCGATTGGGGTAAAACCCGTTTAGTTTGGGGATTGAATATATATTGTTGTAATAGTTCGGGTAATTGGGTGGCCGGGATACCTAGCTTTAGAGCTTGGGTTAAAGGATCATAGCCGGGTGGCTTTTGCATTACCGGTTCAATGATTTGTTTTTGCGCCTGAAGTTTTAACTCATCGACCTGTTTTCTGATTTCATCAAAGAAGGCATTTACGTCCATGAGTCAAGTTTACGGCTTTTGGTTAGTGTGTCAATTCTTCCTGCTCAAATTCTTTTTTGCCGGCGTTTATTTCTGCCTGTATGTGTTTATCAAATAATTCATCATCTTCGGCGTTAAGAGCCGTGAATTCCGGCATATTTGGGGTATCATTCACGGGTTTTTTCTCCATTAAGGCATTTTGGGTTAGATCCGTCAGATCCTTGGCCATGATAGCTTTTGTCCAGTCTTTGCGCTCATCCTGAAGAGATCTATTTACCAAATAGATTTCAGCCAGTAAGGCAATAATGATAATGGCAAAGATGATTTCGGTCATTTGCGTAATCCCCCGTGACTGGCCTGTTTGGTTTTTGATAGATCCATAAATGGGGTTTCGACATTGGGAACAAACTTGGGCTCTATAGATTTTTCGGGATCTGCCTTCAATGGGCCTGAGCGGTGATAAAGAACTTTATGGGATGGGGAACAGAATACTTTCCGGTCTATGGCTTTTCCGCAATAATCGCAGTTTACGCTCATATTTACCAATGGTAAACGATTGTTTACTTTTAGTCAATATTTGTTTACCAAAGGTAAATCAGATTTCAAAATGGTCATCACCCGCCCAGTATTCGTCAAAGGGATTGGGGATATGGAAGGGTTCAACCCAGTACCAATGGATGTCGGGGTTTAAAAGGGTTTTATAATTCTTCTTTATGATCGTGATTACTACCTTTGCCGAGCCCTCTGTGATGCTCCAACCGTCCATATTCTGCTCTATGGTGGGATCAATTGTTTTTAAAAGGCTAGTGCATTCCGGCATGGCGTGCTGCTGCAGGACACCAAAGGTGATTTTAGGTACATGCAGGGGTTCATCATGCATGATCTGATAGGCGGCTGATCCTAAAACTATGAACGGGATCTGGGCCCGTTCCATAATGTCCTGTGCCTTCATTAGCGCATCCCGAAGCTCTATCTCTGTGGGCCATGTGTCAGTATTCGCTGTCCCATTCGGCATTGGTGTCGATGATGGAGCGGTTATATTGATCTTTGATGGAATTGTAGTAGTTCCTGATGCGGGGCTCATTTGGAAGCTGTTGGTTTTTGACGATTTCGGTAAGTTGTGAAACTGCAAGGGCGTGTGAGAGTACGATATCGTCATGGTAGCCCGTTCTGGCTTGATATCTGATCTTTCCGGTAACACCGATTTCGTAGGAAAAGTTTTCAAATTCTTCGAGCGTTTCATGTAAGGGTAGCATCAGGCATTTGCGTTGTTCTATCCATATAGACAGCTTTTCAATCAGTTCTTTTTTGACCTGTTCGGTGATCTTTACCGGGATGACCGGGATATTAATCCTGATCAGATCATCCGCAATGGGGTCACCAATTCCGGTGGCATCTATAACCACAATGGCATCGTTATATTTCCTTGACAGCGCTGCAATGCGCTGTTTTTGAAAGGGCCATTCTATGGTTTGAAACCTGTCCTGATATACCTGATTATTTTTCATTCTATCATATACCGTCAACACGGTGTAATCCGTAACCTTAGCTAAATCGCAGCCGATAACATAAAGATGTTTGGGTTGTTCACCGGATGGATGGCTGATCATGGCGCCCCGAACTGATCTAAACACGGTGCCTTCATTTTCCAGAAAGTTACACATGACTTCCTGTTCGTACATCTTCTGGGTCATGGAAGTCTTAAGTTGATTTAATTGAAATGGGTTATAGATTCCCGATTGTTCGCCCGTAAGATGCCAGCTGGCCCATCCGGGCAGCTTACCGCCCCGTTGCATAAATTCAAATAGATGGTTTTTACCTTTGGGTGTACCGATAAACCATGCCCAAGCGTTATTGGCGATTACAGCGGGCTCAATGACCTGCCATGCCTCAAACTTCATGGTCGCAAATTCATCTAATACCACGCCGTAAGGGCCGGGGCCTCTGAGCCTATCTACATCATCGCTGCCTTGTAGCTGATAAAGCGAGCCGTTCTTAAAATATATGACACATTCGCTATCGTTCTTTTTGGCTATCAGCTGCTCTGGAATGAAATGGAAGATCATGTTGGGATCGCGCCAGATGGTGTCTTTACCTTCGGTAAACGTGGGGAATAAATGCCAATAAAGGCCCTTTCTTAAATGAGCTTGTTTAACGAGCTCATAGATTGCCGTTGTGGTCTTTCTGGCCTTCCGGTGCCAGACTAGCACCTTGAATTGATGGCTGTCCTGAAGCAGTACCAGCTTCTGGTGTGGCATCAACAACGACACCGGCGGGAATAAATCCGGTTCCTGTAATGATGGCGAGTGGTTGTCCATTTGCACCTGTGATTTCAGTTCGACTGGCTTCCATTAAACCATGATTTGCCTTAAGCAGAAAGATTGCCATGGCGCTGTTAACGTCTTTTCCGCCATACATCCCGTCATTCATTAATTGGTTCTTTTGTTTTTTCTTTAAGGCTTTTATTGTAGCGTCAAACTCTGGATATTTTTCGGCATATTCAGATATGCGTTCATCATCTAGGCCGAGCTGAAGCGCTAAACCCTCAATCGTTGGTAATTCGGTAGCTTCCCTATTACAGGAGTTTATATATTCAATTGCCCGTTTTATAAATGACGGGTCATATTTGGTGGGCCTACCGCCCGGATGTTTGGTTAAACTCATCATGTTCTGATTAGTGATAAAAATGTCGGTAGTTTGTTGTTGATTATAATAGGCATTAACTTTGCAATTTGGTCGGTATGGGTGGGCCAATAGCATTCTATTTGCGGCAGGTTAGCAAGTACTGCCCTAGCCTCGCTTGACCAATGTGAAAATCCGTCATGCTTATAATCCCGATCCCGGCCTGAGCCGATCAGCTTAATTGGGATCAGTTCATGATTGACGTAATTTCGCAGGGATTCAAACGGCCGGTAAAGCAAAAAGGATGTGATGCTATAAACAAACGGGATCTTGCCGGACATGGCAAGTCCTACCGCGATATCTACCATCGCCTGTTCACTAGCGCCAGCATTAATATAACGATCAGGAAAACGGGTACTAATATAATCAAACCCGCCATATCCCAAGTCCCCGGTAAGCGCATATATTCGATCATTATTATACATCGCCTGATCTAATTCTTTAAAAAAGGATTTACGCATAATATTTTTTGAGTTTTTTGTAAAGCTTATCGTCCAGTTTTTTGTAATGCCCAGCAATACCTTCAAGTCCCGGCGGGTTTTCAGTGCGTTTAAAAACTACCTGTGGAAATTTATCTTTGATGAATGCTGCCAGTTGCCATTCCAATCTGTCCCGATGCACTGATTTGAAAGCGCTAAAACCATTGGCATTAATCATCACAATTAAATTCGGGATGATATAATCAGCGGCAATCCGCAATGATTCCCACATTGACCCTTCGGCCCATTCACCATCAGAACTGATACAGAAAACATTATGCAATGGGTCTGCCAGTGCCATCCCGATTGCGATTGGCAGTCCATGACCCAGACTGCCAGTTGAACAGTCAATTTTACAGTATTTGCATCTGTCGGGATGGGTGCCGTGGTGATTATAAATTGTCAGGGCGTTGCCATCTTCGTATTGTTCGATGGCACAGTATAGCGCCAAACCCGCATGACCGTTTGATAATACAATCTTATCGCCGGGTTGTTTTAACTGATAGGCATCGTCAATTAGTTCCGCAGCAGTCAGGCAACTGCCCAGATGTGACAATTCATATTTAAAACTGATTTCCAATATCCGTTGCCGGATTTTATTTAAAGGAGTCATAGGTTTTTTTGAGGCCCTCAGAAAGTGAATAATGCTGTATCCAGCCGAAACTTTTGAGAAGTGAATTATCAGCTACCCAGTTATCCCGGCTTCGGAGTGATTTAATATTGGTTATTGGAAGTAGATTAACATTCTTTTTGGCAAACATGGCTAAGTATTTAACGATATCATAATTATCATACTGCTGCCCGGAGCCGATATTAACCGCCTTGCCTTTTAAGTCTTTGGCATATTCCTGAACCAATAGCAGCGCTTCCAAAAAGTCATCAATATAAATCCAGTCATGCTTACCGGGGGCAAGCTGCATGGGTTCATTATATTTGACACAGTGGATGGCGGTCGGAATAAACCTGAGTGCATTCTCACCGGGGCCATAGACCGAGAAAGGCCGGACACTTATCACCGGTTTTAGGTATTGGGATACATAAGCCCTGATGAGTAGCTCCCCGGCGATTTTAGTAATGCCATACCAGTCGGTGGCTTCTAAACTATTGGTTTCATGCATCGGATGTTTTTTGTCGCCGTATACGGATGAGCTTGAGGCGTTGATAAAGGCCTTGTAATCAGTATCCCCGGTTGCCAGAAGCAGATTATAAAGATTAATAATGTTGGCCTGAATCATTTCGTGAGAATCCGGCATCCATGCCATGTTCCCATACCCGGCGAAATGATAAATATAGGTCGGCGGAAATTCTTCGGCAAACTTCATTAGGGTTGATAAATCCTTCAGTTGATGATGGGGAATACACAAAACATTGCGGGATGGGAAGCGTTTGATTAAATGTGAACCGATAAAACCGGAAGATCCGGTTAGCCAAATCTTCATTGCGGGCATTATATCACACCGATAGTTACATCATCTTTTGAATTTGCAGCCGTTGTGGGGCATCCTACGAGGTCTTTTTTTGACCTATAGTGGCAGAAAGCCCGATTTGACGCTCTTTGTGCATGGGGGCTTGACAACATATGTTGTATATGATATCATGCTCTCAATAAGAGCATGACCAAAGACAGCACCGCAGCTTCCTGTACAGTCAGGACACACATTAAAAATTTAATCTGCCAAACCTACTAGCCTTTATTTATGCGGTAGCTTTTAAAGAAAGGAAGCGCATATGACACAAGCTGAGTTAAAAATTCAATTTGTTAGGGCTTATTTAAAAGCCCGTAAAGATCAATTAGAACTGGTAGCTTTAAAAGCTAAAGTCCTGCCGATTATAAAAGACACCGGCGAGATAGTAGCCGGTCACAAACTGGCAACCGCTCTTCGCCCGGTATATTCAGATGTAACTTTGGATGAGGCCCGAAAATATGACGCGGTGATTAAAGCCATTGATTCTGCCAAATTAACCGCCGAGATTAAAGCCGGGGCCAAAGTTGAGGGTGTGAAATACACCAAATATATAACCGTAACTTAATATAAACCAGCTACCGCAGCAATAAGGGCTAGTAGATAATATAAATTATTTTTTAGAAAGGAAGCGCATATGAAATCAATAATCGTAACTGAAAAATGGTGGAAATGGTTTAATCTTGAATATGACCGGGGTGATTGTGGGTATCAATTCTCCCATATAACCATTATTCCGGTAGGGAATAAACTGCAAATAACTGCAGATGACACATTTGTCCTGACTGAAAAAGAGGACATAAATAATGTGGGAGAAACCGTGTGGAGCTGGTTGACCATGATTATACGAACCGATGCCGATCCATATGGTTGGGTCATGGAAGCACATGAGAGCATGGATAGAAGCGAATGGATGAAGGCGTTTAATTACGTCAGGGGATGCAGAAGAATTATGGCACAATTAAAGGAGGTAAAATAATATGAAAAAACATATGTTAAATACTGAAGATCCGAATCCTGATAACTGGGTTGATATGTGCAATTATAAAAATTGCCAGAACCCGGTTAAGGCCAAAGGTTGGTATTTATGTGATAAACACATAGGTCAGCAGGAGCGGGATTTTCAGGTGAATCATATCAGGATTGGCAATCTCATTTTCAAAACCGATAAAGCCACGGCGTTAATATTTAATAAGGGGGTGAAATAACATGACTATTCCACAACCTGTAATAAATACATTTATGAGAATCGGGTTAAATCCGAAATTTGCTCAGGAGATGGCTGACCGAACTGACAAGGTAAAGGTTGAAAATCGTTTTGGCGGGGGCAGTTGTGAAACTAACCCATTGGTAGCATACCTGATTAATTGGGTATACGAAACCTCAAACGATTACGAACGGACACCTAATCCGTGGGTAAAGTTGCCGACAATTGCAGACTTTGACCGGGTTCGTTATTTTATCGCCAAGGTCGATGGTAACGCATATATGACCTGTATTGATTAAAAGAAAGAGGTGAATTTTATGGATATAAGAACAACTGATGCATATAAGAAAATGGATTCATATACTGCCTGTAGTTATGCGGAGGGGTTTTCGGAAACGGAACCGACCGAAGTTGAACTACACGCTGCTTGGCAATGGCTGGTTGATACCGGACTCTGTTGGCAATTGCAGGGTTGGTATGGCCGGGCCGCTGCCAGTCTGATAGAGGCAAGTAGAATTGAACCGAAAGAATAAAATTAAACCGGTATAGGTAAAACTATGCCGGTTTTTTTTTGGCTACCTGAGCTTGTTTGCTGAATTTCAATTGGTTGGCGCTCTCATCGGTGAAGTGCTGCTTTTTGGCGGGCTTGGCATATTTGACTTTGGGGGCAGCGCCGTCTTGGATTACCTGAATTAGATCCGAAAGTAATACAAACGCGAACGGTTCGCCCTTATAAATCCATGCAATCATTGGCGGTTTGGTTTGGGATTGGTCATTGGCTTTTACCCACCATGGCATGAATGTGGTTTTGGCGGTGTTTTTAACTTCGACAAAAAACGGGAAGTCTTTGGAAGTCAGATCCCCCTTCCAACCATCTATGCCGCCTGATAGCGGGGTTCTTCTGACCTCATAGCCGAAGCCACGGATCAGATCCCTGACGGCATATTCCCCACGCTTACCCTTAGAATGCGGATTGATGGTTTTATTTTTCATACCCTGAAAGCTGGAGGGAAAGAACGCTTAAATACCGCCTTTCAAAGTTACTTCGATCAAGGTTTCCCCCAATCGCTCTGGCAATGTCCAACCAATACCTAAGTTTACTTTCCAAGTTGTGGAACCTCTGCACTATTGCAAAACGGCCATTTTTACAAGAAATGAGTTTTGTTTTTGGCTCCCCAACTCACTCACCATACTCAGGGATTCCCTCTGTATGTCCTACTCACCCTTACGGACTTTCGGCAAAGAGCGCTGCATTAACCGTGCGTAGCAGTTTATTGTGCAACCCCAGCTTTCAAAGTACGCTTGCTTAAACATTTCCGGCATTCCAAAAACGGTGCGCCTTCCGGCAGAAAATACGATGACAACGGATAGAACTTCACCATCAGTTCCCCGCAGGTGGGGCATTTAATTTTTATTAATGGCAATGGTTGTTTTAAATTTTTACGATCCATTTTCTGATTCCTTTCTGGCTTTCTTAACTATCGCCTGAATCCGGGGATAGCTGACTTTAAACTTTTTAGAGATGTAGGAATAACTATAGCCTTCCTGATTCATTTTGAGTATTTCCTGCCTTCGGGCCTTCCATTTTTCGCGTAGGGTTTTGATTCCTTCCATATGTACATGATCATAAATCATATATTATATAATGTCAACGGTTTGATATATTGACTTTGGGTTTGGAAGGATTAATATTTACTTACCTATGTCGATCCGTAACATCCAAGGCAGCAGTCCCCCCGTTCCCACATATAGCGGGTCGACAAACGGGGGGGCTGGTGTTTTGGATGCCTGTCTGCGGCTGATGACCAAGTATGAAGATGCTTCTGCCTATTGGTTTTTACAGCACCGGTTCTATAAGCCGGGTTCCAAAGAAGAGAAGAAGTGCCTGAAGAAAGCCGATTATTATACGGATATGTTTATTTCAGTTTCCGAAAGGGTAATTCGTTATGCCAAAAAAAACCTTAGATGAACAGATAGAATCGGACATAATGCGGGAACGCAAAACCGGGCCAAGCTATCTGGCTTCCTTTCCCAATTTGGTTGATATAGTTGAAAACGAAACCGGAGATTATGAATATCTGATTTATAATCCAACCACAAAAAAATGTTTTACCCAATTGGATGTCGTTATTGATAACAAAACCTATCATCCCCCACCCAAAAGATTACTACCCCATAATCTTTTATTTCCGGCTAAGGAAAATGTGCTTCATTACATATTTGAACGAAATTCCAGTCCAATGGAACATATTGGATCAAACGGTATCATTGGTGACAATGTTGGTGACGATAGTGACGTTATGACGATAAAAGAGAACGTAGTGAATATTTGGGATGTGATGTTGTATGATGAGATTATAGGTTATTATAAAGATCGGGCAGAATTACCGGATGAAAATTTATATGATTTATGTACGGCATGGGCATTCCATACTAATGCCATGGAACGGGCAAACTTTTCACCAATCATTTATTTTCTGGGTCTGCCGGAAAAAGGAAAAAGCCGAATGCTGAAAGCTATGACCTATATTGCCCATCGGGGGCTGCGGAAGATTAGTTTAACTGACGCACAGGTTCTACGGGATTGCACCCATATTGATGCTACATTGGCCTTAGACATGATGAATTTATGGAATAAGGTCGAGAAGGCCGGGAGCGAAGATGTGTTTCTGAACAGACCGGAGCGGGGAGTTGATGTTTCGCGGGTGAACAGACCGGAGAAGGGTGCATTTAATGATACCGATTATTATACGGTGTTCGGCCCGACTATATTTGCCACAAATGAAACAATCCATGAGATTTTAGATACCAGAGCCATCCCGATTATCATGGTAAATTCTACCAAAGAGTTTTCGTTGCAGGTCAAACCGGAAGATGCATTACCGATAAAAGAAAAGCTGACCGCATGGAGAGCCTGTACAATGGGGGATAAATGGGAAGAAGTGGGAAGAATTGCCAAGTCCCGGTTGGGAGATATTACACAACCGCTATATCAGGTTATTAAAAATGTAAACCCGGCGAAGGCACCCGCTTTTATTGATATCATTCAGAAAATTGAAATAAAGCGGCTGGCAGAAAAAGCCGATTCAATGAGCGGGCAAATAATATTGGCTCTATTAGCCTGTAGCGAGCTGGTTGATCATGGCTGTATTAAGGGACAGGTTCTGGCAAATAAATTTAATGAAGGAAATACAAATTCCAAATACAATATTCAAAGCCGCACCCTATTGAATAGACTTCGTGCTATGGGCTTAGAAACCCAGACCATGCATGGCGGCAATATGGGCATAATTTGGAATCCGGTGCGTATTGACGCTCTAAAGATTGAATTTGGAATAGATGATGAAATATTACCACCTTCCTCTATAACGTCAACAACGCCAACAACGTCAACATTGTCACCAAAACAGGAGGCATGGTATGCAAAAGAAGCCGATAGTTAAAGAAAAATTTAAACCCTTTTGCTGGTGGTGTGGGAAAGAAATTCCTGCCGGAAATCTGTGTTATGCACATCGGGATAAAACAGAGGCTTTTATATGGACAAACGGCAAAACATCTTTTACATATGTTCCGCATAATAATGGAAAGTGGGATGTGAAAAAAACTTGATCTCTTGACAGAATCATAACACTTGTTCTACAATAGCAGATATGAGTACAGACGAATACAAAGCTCTGTCCCTCGATGCCCAAGCTGAATACGACAGTTATTTATGGGATTTGGCCTATGATATCTATCTGGATGCCAAAGCCGAATCCGAAGCGCAATATGAACCGGAAAATTGAAATCCTACTAGCCGACCTTCTTCATTCCTACTTCGAAATTCAGAAGCAGTTTATGCGTAGTGAAATCACCCAAGCCGAATTTGAGGCCCAGCTTAACCCATTGCTTAAAAACTATGCTTTAAAAATAAGGAGGTTGTATGGATCAGCTAACTAAAACCAAATTTGAGGATGCCAATGCCTTAGATAAAAAGGTGCCGCAGGATTTACTAATGAAGTACCAGAACAAATGGTACATCCTGAAGGCCGGACTGGAATGGAAAGCCAATTATTTATTCGGAGGTGGTAACTATGGGGTCGATCTTGAAATTCTCAAACAGGGCCGGGACGGCGAACCGGATTACTACCTTTGTAAAGCCACCTTCAAAACGAAGGATGGTGTTTTGTTTACGAACTACGGGGAAGCATCTAAGGCAAATGTGTCAAACCCGCAGATGCACAAGTATATGCTGCACTTAGCTTTAACACGGGCGGAATGTCGCGTTCTTCGCATGGCAACCGCCTGTGGTTACACCAGTGTCGATGAAATGGACATTGGCAACGGCGAAAAAGAGATTCCGGTCAGCCCGGATGACGGGAAGGAACCGACAGCGCAGCAGCTAGCAGTGCTTAAGGGTTTAAAGATTGAAACGGTTCCGGCTACCCAAAAGGAAGCCAAGGAACTGATCGCCGCTGCCGTGAAAGGAAAAAATGAAACCGCCTAACATTGAAGAGTTAGTCGATAGCTATGTGAAAGCCCAAGCGGTAGTTGAAGAGGCCACCGCCGAAAAAGAGGTGATTCGGGATGCGATTCTGGATCAACTCAAAGAGCTGAAGTTAACCGGCATTAAAACCAAATCCGGCTACAACGTCAAAAAGGTGGTAGCCCAGAGGTTTGACAAGGTGCCGATGAGCTTTGCCCGTGACATGGGGGCCGTAGAAACGATTGAGAAGGTCGACAGCGGAAAGCTGCGGGTGCTTGCCCAACGGGGTACCAAAATACCGGGGGCAACCACAATGGTGTATTTAAAAGTAGAGGAGTCTAAATAGAAGGGTGGTGATAATTGTGTTTAGAAAAGACGGAAAACCAAGCCGATCATTTACGCCTGAAGAATTAGTTTTTATCTACAAGTCATATCTTGAAGGTAAGACCTCCGTCAAAACAGCTGAACTTTTGGGGGTGAAGGTTTCTGCCGTCTGGTTTGCTTTAAACCTGCTGCGTAAAAATCAGGGGCACATCCGAAAGTACGGCAAGATAAGATACCGGCAAGCGGCCAGACTGTTGTTTCATGACAAGACCCTAGAGGCTGCGGAAAAAGTAGCACTGGCAGAACCCGAAGTCACGGTCAAAACAGATCCGTATAACGGACTTGGTACCGCATTTGAAGATTTAAAATCAGCCATTGAAGGGGTTATCGCCTACGAAGTTGCAAGGCGAGTGGCAAGCCAGAAAGAGGAATTTGATGCGCTGAAGGAAGTGGCCCAGAAATCAAATTGGGTCGGTGAGTTACGGAAAAAGTTTCAGAGTTTGTAGTCTTATTCTGCTCATTTTGGTGGGCAGAAATAAGATTATGCAACTAATTGCCTTTATCATTACGATTTTATTTTTATTCGCCATCGGCTGGTCTTGGCTGGCGTGGATAATAATTGTGTTGGCTTTTTTGGGAATTTTATGAAAAAGCTGTACCTTTCCTATTCGACATTAAACGACCTGATCCAACATCCGCATACCTATTTATGTAAGGCATTAGGCATTGTGCAGCCGGTATCGGAAGCCATGGAAGCCGGACGGCAAGCCCATGAGATAGTCATCGGTCATGTCTGCGGCACTAAAATCGACCATCGGCTACCCGATACGCTGCCGGGATTCCAGAAGCCGGAATATAAAGTCTTTGCGGAGTACCGCAACGGGTATGCGCTATACGGATTTTGCGATGCGGTAGATTTCAGATCCAAAACTATCATGGAATACAAAACTTCCGGCACCACATGGAGCCAGAATAAATTTGATGCGCTGATGCAGATTCCGTTTTACAGTTTGGCAACCAATTTTCGGAAGGTTTATATGATTACATCCCATGCCGACCTGACCGGATTTAAGGTCTTTTATAAAGAGGTCACGGATGCGGAAATTGAAAAGGTCAAAGCGTGGATTGAATCCGGCATTAAGATTATCGAATCGGGGAATTTTACATCCGATCTGGTAGACGGAAAATGCCCCGGCAGATGTAATTATGGATCAGCCTGTTTCTTTGCCTGAAATTGAAAAGATAAGTGATACCCATTTTCTGGTCAGAAGCATGACCGAAGCGGATAAGGTGTATCATGTAACTAAAAGGGGCGAATACTGGTTTTGTTCCTGTCCCCGGCGGGTGTTCAGCAGACAGAATTGCAAGCATATCTTAAAAGTACTTGGTGTCATGTCCCGATAAAAGCAGAGCAGTCGATGGGGCTTCTCTGCCATTATGGGGACGGGAGATCATGCGCTTCGCCTGTCCCCAATAAAACATGATGGGTTATACAAAAATCTGGAAGGCCAATGGCGACACCACGTTTTCACGTTACCGGTGCAATGTCTGCGGCAAAGAGGTACCGCACAACCTGCGGTTTGAACATCTGTTGGATCACCGGATCGCTAATATAAAATCCTTGCCCTTAAAACCCAAAGGAGGGATATGAAAAGAGTCATTGTCAACAAAAGGAAGCTTAAGTCAGGTAAGACAAAATTGTTCCCGCAGACCGTAAAATTCGGGAAACAGCATAAGTTTGAAAAACATTTTATCAAAAAGAGCGATAGTGGAAGGTTAATGTTTGGCTTGTTTGCTACCGCCGGGATATTGCTTATCGGATATATAATCGGACTTTATGCCGGGGTGATGCACCCGGTGATATCACCCTTACCATGAATGAAATAAAACTGAAACGGAAAGATTATAAGAAGCCCAAAGACCTGATTAGTTTCTTACAGGAGATTGCGCCTAGTGAAAAGTTCAGCCGGAGCCAATTAAAACGATTAGTCAAAGACGGAGCCGTAGAAATATTAACATCGGATTATAAACCGAAATACAAATTGAATGATCCGAAAAGCAAAGTTATTGCCATAGATAATAAATTAGTTGTAATTGAAAAAAAATGAGTGACTACTTACCGAAAATAATCAAGCGGTTACAGGACGGCAGTTATACGCCGCATACGCAAATCGTGTTCTTTAAGGACGGGACAACCAGAACCATTATGGATGTGCGCTATATATGGCAAAACCAGATGACGCATTTAATAACCGGCAATGGAATAGAATTTATCATAAATCCCCTAAACGTAAATTATATTCAGAGGTATTTGGACTATAAGAATTCAGATTTATGAACGGTTGTATCGGGAGGGGATATGAAAACTTTACGGGAGAAAATAACTAAAATATTATATGAATTATTATACGAAGCTGATTTGGATGATGAATATGCTCATAAAGTTACTGATGCTATTCTGAAAGCGGTGAAAGGAGCGTTGCCGAAAAAATTAAGTAACGATATAAATGGTTTTCCTTATGGCATAACAGAAACTTCCTATAACCAAGCCCTATCTGATATTAAAAAACTATTAGAGGAGAAAGCATGAAACAACTACCTGACTTTTATCCAGCTAAAGGTAAATTAGACCCTGAAGTTATTTATCCGTCATTTGTGACGAAGCCCAAAAACATGACTAAAAAAGATTGGAAAAGGTTTGTGGATGAAAAAGTGGATGAGTCTATGTTTTTGGAATATGGAAAGCCTAAAGTAAAGAAAACCAAACCCAAACTTAACATCTCAAAGGTAGATGTAAAGGGTTTTACCTCCATCATCTGTAAGAAATGCGGTAAGGAGTTTAAGCATGTTGAACCGGAATTATGTGATGATTGTAAAATAGAGGATTCTGATGCGCCATATTGGTAAATGATTGAAAGGGGGTGAAACATATGAAAGCCAAGTTATTTTTCTTATTTAGTATTGTTTTTACTTTAGTACTGATGTCATCTAAATGGTTTACGGTGCCACTGGTAGAAGCCAATGTTGAAAACTGTATTCAGTTTAATGGTGAAGATGGTTGTCAAAGACCAACCCATACACCAACGCCGACACCAACACCTACCGAAACTCAACCTCAGCCGCCCCCGTCAAATACGGGTGGGCCGGGAGATGGCAGAAGTGATGGAGCTCATGGGCCAGCCTATGTTCCTGAAACCTGTACCGGGCCCATACCTGATAAGCCGGTATTAAATCGGTTTAAGGTCATTAATTCAACTACCGATGAATATGGTTGGGAACCGGTAAAGGGAGCTGATAAATATAGCGTAGTCTATGGCTATAAGCCGGATATGCTGGTTTATGGGATTCCTGAATTACCGCCAAGCACCAGTTCAGTTCAGATCGGGGGTTTAAAACCCAATACCCAGTCTTGGGCGCAGGTCTGGGCGTGGATTGGGCCATGTGCCAGTTTCTCGAATATATTTAATTAGGAGGTGAGATTTATGGATAAAAAGAAGTATGAAAGTTTTACTATCAATAAAGCAGCCAACGGATTTTTACTGGATGCCGATTATAAACTTAAACCTGATGATGAAGAATATAATACCGAAACTGAACGCTGGATTTTTTTCACGGTAGATGAAATGGTTACCAAATTAAAAGAATTACTCAGTTAGTATTCTGTACTTCCGGCTTCTCTTTTTATATTTTTTTCAGGGAGCCGGAAATAAAGAATATTATTCCCCCAATGGGAATTCGTGTTTAAAGGCAACGACCTGTTCAGCTAAGGCCCAATCGGTCTTGGCGTTGAGGAATTTGACACAACTCATGCACCCGCAAGCGATACGTCTTTGGTAAATTTGTTGAGCCGCTTCCTTGACTTCATCGGGGTAATTTACACCCGGTTGATATTTCTTAATTATTTCCAAGAAGAAGTTCCTTTCAAAATGATAATTGTCATAGTCAAAGGGCTTGGGATGAAACCCGTCAAACTCATCTTCTATTAAAGCTAGGGTTTCGGGACTTGTCATTTCAGAGAATTAACGGCTTCTTCAACCGTCCAATAAAATTCAATCTTCTGTTTACCCGGATAAAGTATTAAGGCGGTTGCCCCGATACCCTGTTCCCCGGTTCTAGCCCATCCCATCTTTCTACTGTACCTGTCAGATTCCTTATAAGTTCCAAGTGATATGGCATGAATGGTTCTGTCTTTACCCCCGAAAGTCTTTCTGACCTGTCTAAGGTAACCCTTAACGTGGTTATGAGCCGTAACTGAAACTACATCACCGTTCATATTGCTTTCATCAAGTTGTTGCCGCCATGAAGCATGGGAATCGTTATAGACTGAAAAGCCTTTATGCCTATGGCTTCCTACTATCTGGTAAGGAGTGGTTTGTTTGCCATCATACAGATTGACTGTAACGTAGCTTACACCCTCTAGGTAATGCGTTTGGTAGTTCTTTTGGAAGTTCTGGTATAAGGTATGCGCTCCGCTTCTGTCCCTCGCCCACATATCATGATCCCCTCCCCAAGCGGCTATTAAGTGTCCGTTTTCGGAAAGCTGCTTTAAGGCAGATTGCATAAATAGAACCTGTTCGTCACCCGATACGATCTGTTCCCCGGCTTCAGGAAAGAAAAAATAACTGTCGGTTAAGTCCCCGAAGGCTAAAGAAAACCCGCCTACTGAGCGGGTAAGTTTTACATCATTGGCAAAAGCCCGGTAATTTACCTCATTTGATCCGGCGTGAACATCACCAACTAGGGTTAAAAGTATGGGTCTGCCGGTCTGGATGGTGACTTCTATAGCCTCTGGAATACCTAGTAGTTCGTGGC
>Ga0315275_10000511_pt1 | contig 32073 bp, 24 predicted proteins | sample YL17G03_0_MG_FD_205557 | JGI IMG/M metagenome (GOLD analysis project Ga0315275, IMG submission 205557) | Sediment microbial communities from Yellowstone Lake, YNP, Wyoming, USA - YL17G03_0 | ecosystem: Environmental > Aquatic > Freshwater > Lake > Sediment | place: USA: Wyoming | collected...
GTCGTTCTGGCCTTGGCCGTGATGTTGATGGCGCCTTCGGTCGCCGCAATGCTCGGCATGGTGTCCGGATCGGCGTTGGCGAACGTCACCGTCGCGCTGCCGATGGTGAGCTTCACGAGGCCCGAGACGGTCGCCGAGACCGCCACGTTCGCCGTCGTCGTCGCCGCGTTGAGCGGCTGCACGAGCGCGAGGCCAAGCACCACGGCACCAAGGACGAAAATTCTGGTCTTCATAGATCTCCAATTGACATGACCCCGCTGGTGGCGGGATGGCACACGCTGTTGTTCTGCTCTTCTGATCGGCGATACATGCCGGTCGCAGCCGAAGCCGGGGGCGCTCCGAGGCCGTTGCGCCGGAGCCAGACGTCCAGACCGCCGGGACTCACCCGCCACTGCCGTCCAACTCTGACGGCCGGCAACTCTCCGTGCTTGATGAGCCGGTAGAGCGTCCGGACATTCACCCGCAGCCGAATCAGGACCTCGGACGGCGTCAGGAACGCTTCAACGGGCACGGACGGGGCTGGTAGCAACTTTGGCATGCCTGTCGTCGCCTTCTGTTTTGACCAACCGGTGACGTAAGAGTCTGTTGGAGGTCATTACAGTTACTAACAAGTCACTGAAGTCGTTCTAAATAGCAAGCCTGATGCCACCGGTCGGCTGGGCCGGGTCGGTGGTGGCATCACGGGCATTTCTGTGCAGAAATGGGCACGGGCCTGTCCTGATTCAGGCGACGATGTCGGTTCCCCCACACTTCCGGTGGGGCCGGTGGGGCCGATTGCGCCGAAACCATCACAATTAGGGGGGCCGACTCTGGCGGATGGAAATCGGGGGACGTCGTGCGATGAGGGAGGTGGGTGGGAGAAGGGGAGAGAGCCTCGCGCCGACAGTCGGATCAGGCGCGGGGGTTTTCCGAAGCGGGCCGCCGTGCGCGCGCACGGCGGCCGCCAGGCGCCCCGGTTAGGGCGCGGTCAGCGTGTAGGTCACCGTGGCCGTGTAGCTGCCCGTGGCGTAGCTCCACGAGTTGGCGAACACGTAGCTTTGGGTCCCGGCATAGGTTCCGGAGCCGGTCCACGACCCCACGGCCTGATCCGTCGTCTTGTTCATGGTCCCGGCCACGTACCCCGTGCCGCTCGCCGTCCAGGTGACTCCCCCGATGAGAATGGTGTCGCCGCCCGACACCAGGTCGCCCCCGGACTTGGCCGTCAGCGTGACCGAGCCGGCGGCGGTCGTTCTGGCCTTGGCCGTGATGTTGATGGCGCCTTCGGTCGCCGCAATGCTCGGCATGGTGTCCGGATCGGCGTTGGCGAACGTCACCGTCGCGCTGCCGATGGTGAGCTTCACGAGGCCCGAGATCGTCGCCGAGACGGCCACGTTCCCCGTCGTCGTCGCCGCGCGCAGCGGCTGCACGAGCGCGAGGCCAAGCACCACGGCGCCAAGGACAAGAAATCTAGTCTTCATCTGCGCACTCCTTGAGAGGATACCCCGCCTTCCGCGGGAAAGTACGGATCTTTCCTGACATCGCCGCCTGCGGTCCGTGCCCGCCAGGGGACTGCGGTGGCTGACAGGTCCACAGCGACACGGGCATCCCGTAACCAGTATCGGTAGCTGTTGATGTGACTTTAGAGCTAATTGGAGTGCTTTATTCGCCCAGGGCTTTGGCTGCGACGCTGAGGATCTTGGTGATGCGGAAAGGTTTGGTCAGGTAGCCGCTCACGCCGAGATTGATGGCTTCGATGGCGCTGGCTTCGGTCGAGTAGGCCGTCATGATGACGACCGGCATCGTCGGCGCCAGCCGTTTCGCATCGCGGATCAGGCTCAGGCCGTCCATCCCCGGCATCCTCAGATCCGTGATGAGCAGGTCATAAGAACCGGCCCGGAGGCGGCCAATCGCCGACCGGCCATCCGGCGACGCGTCCACGTCGTACTCGGCCAGCGCCAGGGTTTTCGTCAGCAGGTCGCGGATGCTCGCTTCGTCATCCACCACCAGGACACGCGGGCGTCGCGCCGACCCGGGCTCGGGTGCCGGCGTCGACGATTCCAAGGCCGCACCCGTAGCGCGGCCGCCGCCGCCGGTCTGCTGGGCTTCGAGCCAGAGGTCGATGTCCGCCTTCCGGAACCGCCACTGTCGGCCCACGCGGACCGCCGGGATCTTGCCCGCCTTGATGAGCCGATAGACGGTGCGGAGGTTGACCTGGAGGTACTCGAGGACTTCTTCGGTGGTGAGAAAGACGTCGTCCATGTGCGTCGCCGCCGCTTACTTTATCACCGTTGGGGCGGGAAGGTGCACGGTGAACACCGCGCCGCCACCCTGGTCGTTCGCGGCCACGATATCACCCCCGTGCTCGCGCACGATGCGCAGGGCCAGGGCGAGGCCCAGGCCGCTGCCCGCGTCCTTGGTCGTGAAGAACGGATCGAAGATGCGCGGCAGCATGTCGGGCGCAACCCCGGGCCCCGTGTCCCTGATCGCAATCGACACCTGACTCTGCGGTCCGGCGTACGCCGACCGCACCTCCAGCGTGCCGCCCGACTCGGTCATGGCCTGTTCGGCGTTCATGATGATGTTGTGGAACGCCTGCTGCAGCAAGAGGCCGTCGCCGGATACCTTCGGCAGCTCTTCCGCCAGGTGCCGTTCGATCGAGATGCCGGCCCGGCGGCAGGACGCGGTGCGCAGCGCGATCGCCCGGCGCAGCGCGGCGTGTACGCTGACCGGCCGGCGCTCGACCTTCCCTGATCCGGCCAGCAGCAGGAGGTTGCGCACGATGCGCGCCGCGCGATTGGACTCGCGCGCCACCAGCCGCAGCTGCGCCACGGCGCGCGGGGAGAGCCGCTCGGTGCGGCAAACCAGCTCCACGTGCCCGAGCACCGCCTGCAGCGGATTGTTCAACTCGTGCGCGATGCCCGCCACCAGCTGGCTCAACGCTTCGGACTGGGCCAGTTGCTCGCGCAACGCCGCCCGATCGGCCTCGAGGCGGCGTTCATCGGAGACATCGCGCGCCACCAGCACCGAACCGGCCAGGTTCCTCTCGCCGGTGACAAGCGGCGTCATCGTCACGCGTAACGTGCCGCCGAGCCGGGCATCGTCCAGCTCGGTCGTATGCGCCTCCCTCGGCTGGCCGGACGCGGCGCGATTGGTGAGCCACGTCGCGAGGGGCTCGCCCACCAGCTCCGACACGGCGCACGATTCGAGCGAGGCACGCGGCCGGCCGAGGCGGCGGGCGGCCGCATCGTTGACGCGCGTGACGCACAGGTCGCGCCCGATGACGAGCACGAGATCCTGCATCGAATCGAACGTGTTCTCGAGTTCCCGGTGCGCCCGCTGCACGTCGTCGAGCAGCTGCGCGCTTTCGAGCAGGTTCGACAACTGATAGCCGAGGCTGTCGAGCCGATCGAGCACCCGCGCCTCGTCGCCCGGGCTGATGCGGATGCGCTCGACCATGAGCGCGCCCAGCGCCCGGCGCCGGCCGCGAAGCGGCACCACCGCCACCACGCCGTTGCTGCTCCCGTCGGGGGCCGTGTCGATCAGGCCCGCGCGCGGGTGCCGCATCGCCAGCGCCACGCGGTGGGCGGCGTCGGCGGTCGACACGTGCTCGGCCCGCGTGCGGCGGGGCCGATCGGAGGTCGCGGCCAGGTCGAGTCTGCGTGCCTTGCGATCGTGGCTCCAGACCTCCACCCGGTCCGCGGCGAACAGGCGGGCGACGTCCGTGCAGAACCCGTCGAGGCGGTCGGCCGGCAGCCGGGGCTCGCCGCTGCGGCCCAGCGCGACGACCAGATCGTGGAGGCCCTGCTGCAGGGCGCCGTCCTGCCGCACCCGCGCGCGGGTGAGCGCGACGGCGAACGCGTCGGCGCACTCCGTCACCATGCCCGACCATTCGAGCGCCGGCCTGATCTGCGGCAGGCCGAGCACCAGCAGGCCGATCGGCGCCCCCGACGAGACGACCGGCGCCATGACGGCGGCCGGCGTGCGCAACCGCGCCGTCAGTTCGGGTGAGAGCACGCTGAGCGGCGCGATCAGCCGGACGTGGCCGTGCGCCAGGACCTCCGCCACCAGGGCGGCGTCGGTCGGGCCGGCCAGCCACGCGTCGGTCGACAGATCGTCGAGCCCCGTCGCCGACGTCGGCCGGAGGCGATCGCTTCCGGCTTCCAGCTCGAGCAGCACCGAGACCGACGCGCCGCAGGCGGCGACGGCGCGCGCGTGCAGGGCGTCGACCAACTCCGCCAGATGGTCGGTGCTGGCGAGGAGACCGACGATGGACACGGCCGCGGCGGGAGGGTTCACCATGGACAGGCGCATTCTAGCCGGTTCGCGGCCCTATAATCGAAAAAGCGGGAGACAGCCGCGTCGATCCCGGCCGCCGGCGTCCCGACGCCGTCTAACCAGGTGAACAGGCTGCAGCGCACTGCCTGCGGGCGGTGAGATTAGGTGAGAAACCCGGTGATCGGTCGGACATGACGGCAACCGACGAGGAACTGGTTGCCCGCTCGGTGGCGGGCGATACGGACAGCTTCAACCAGCTCATCGTGCGCTGGGAACGGCCGATCTACGCCCTCGCCTACCGCCAGATCGGGCGCGAAGACGACGCCCGCGACGTGGTGCAGGACGCCTTCCTGCGCGCGTTCCGCGCGCTGCCGGGCTTCAAGGGTCAGGCGAAATTCTCGTCGTGGCTCTACCGCATCACGCTCAACCTGTGCCGCGACTGGATGCGGCGGCAGCGCCGGGCGCCGTTCGTGCAGCCGCCCGAGGGCGTCGATGTCGACGACCTGGTCGGATCGGCGCCGAGCCAGGGCGAGTCGGTGGAAACCGCCGTCACGCGCAGGGACTTGAGCCGGCACGTGGCGAGCGCGATGCTGGTGCTTCCCGATGAACAGCGGTCCGCGATCATCCTGAAGGAATACCACGGGCTGACGTTCCATGAGATCGCCGAACTGCAGGGATGCCCGTTGAGCACGGTGAAGACGCGCCTCTACCAGGGGCTCACCGTGCTGCGGCGCGAGCTGGAGCGGCGAGGCGCGGGGCCGGTGAGGCCCGAAGGCAGTAGACAGCCATGAACCAGACACACGACTGCGGCAATCCGGATGTTCTGATGTCGTACCTCTATGGCGAGGACGACCCGCGCGAGCGCGGCGCCTTCGAGGCGCACCTGCGCACCTGCCAGCGGTGCGCGCGCGAACTGGCGGACCTGCGATCGGTCCGCGTCGATCTTGCGGCGTGGACGCCTCCCGAGGCATTGCTCGACTTCCGCATTGTCCGCGACCCGGCGCCGCGGCGCCGCGTCGCGTGGTTTGCGGTGCCCGATCTGCCGGCGTGGGCGCAGTTCGCGGCGGCGACGCTGGTGGTCGGCGTCGCGGTGGGCCTGTCGGGGCTCGAGGTGAACTACAGCCAGGCGGCCGGGCTGAGCGTGCGGGCGGGCTGGAGCAAGCCGGCGGCAAGCGCCCCGGCGCCGGCCGTGCCGGGGCAGGCCTCGGCGGCGCCCGGGGACGCCGCGCCGTGGGCAGCGGACCTGGTGGCGCTTCGCGAGGAGTTGCGATCGGAACGGCCGCAGGCTGTGCAGGCCTCGACCCCGGCGCCATCCGACGACGGCGTTCGCCGCGCGAGCACTAGCAAGCCGCTGAGCGACGAGGAATTCATGGCGCGCGTCCGGCCGCTGCTCGACGCGAGGGAAACGCGGCTGCAGCGCGAGATGGCGGTGCGCATCGCGCAGGTCGTGCGCGACATGGACACGCAGCGGCGCGCCGACATGGCGCGCGTGGCGGACGGAATCGGGGTGCTGGAAGGCCGCACGGGCGCGGCGGTGGCCTCTCAGCGGGAAATGATGAACTACCTGATGCGCGTCTCGCAGAAGCAGCAGTGAGGCCCTGTCAGTGAATAGAGTTCACACGGTGTGCGTGTGGGCCGGCCATAAGAGCCTGTAGGAAAACAAGTACTGACAATGTTGTTTTCTGACAGGCTCTAACGTGGATGGAGGTCTGGTCGTGAGCGCTCGATGTGTACTTCGGACTCTGATGGTGGTGGGATGCGGCGTGCTCGCCGCGGTGCCGGCGCTGGCGCAGGACCGTCGCGCGGCGGTCCCGCCCAAGCCCGATCCCCAGGTGGTGGCGCGCTATCAGCTCGTCGTGATGGAGGGCGTGCTCGAGGCCGCCGTGCAGCACGGGGCGCGGGTGCTCAGCCGCCAGCTGCAAAGCGGCATGCCGCAGATGACGATGATGAGCGGCTACGCGCGCGCCCGGGGCTTCCGGCTCGACGGCTACGGCGTGTTCTTCGACGTCGACGTGCCGAGCATGAACCAGAGCGTCGTCTGGTCGTGGCGGATGCTCGATCGGGACAATGCCGGCGCGGCGGCCTCCCTCGAGGCGCTGAAGAAGCTGGCCGCCACCGTCACCGATCCGGCGCAGAAGCGCGAGGTCGAACAGGCGATCCACAGCATCGAGCTGCGGGTGGGGCCGATGCAAAGCGTGGCGGACAGCATCCGCGCCGCAGACCCCGCGAAGCCCGCCGGGCAGGCCAGGCCCGAGACGGTGTCGTCAGGCGCGACGGCGAAGGCCGCGCCGACCTCCGCGCCGGTCGTCGCTGACCCGGCCGGAGCCATGGGGATGCCGGACGATCCGGGTGCCGCCTACACCGACGCGGTCCGGGACGCGCTGATCGACGCGATGCTCTCGTACAGCCGGCAGCTCGGGATCGGCGCGGAGGAATGGCTGACCATCGCGGCGCGCGACGCGAGCAACCCGCGCGTCACGGGTGAGGACCCGGCGGAGGTCACCACGATCTTCCTGCGCGTGAAGGGGAGCGACCTGAAGGCGCTGCACGAGGGCCGCCTGACCCCGGACGAGGCGCGCAAGCGGGTCGAGGTCCGGGAGTATTGATATAGTGGAACCTTCTGGCGGCCGCTGGTGCCTAACACCAGCATGACCAGCAGGTGTCCCATGCGCATCTTTCCGGCCCGCGTGATGCTCGGCCTCGTCCTGATCCCGGCGTTCGCGCTGGCGGGCTGTTCACCCAGCGTCGACGTCGGCAAGACCATCCGCGTCGCGCAGGTGACGACCGGGTGGTTCGATGCGGGCATCGTGGGCGGCAAGAACAAGCTCGTGCCGAGTGCGACCTTCAGCGTCACCAACACCGGCACCGAGAAGCTCAGCGCGCTGCAGGTGTTCACCGTCTTCAAGCTGGTCGGCGAGTCGGAGGAGCTGGGTTCGTCGCTCGTGGTGCTGCGCGGGAAAGAGGCGCTGGGGCCGTCGGCGACGTCCAAGCCCATCTCGGTGCGCGCGAACTGGGGCTTCACCGGAGAGCAGCCGCGTGCGCAGATGCTGATGAGCAGCTACTTCAAGGACGCGCGCATGGAGGTCTTCGCGAAGTTCGGGGCCGCGCCGTTCGTGAAGATCGGCGAGTCCACGATCGCCAGGCAGCTGCTGACGCAGTAGCTCAACGTTTTCTGACCAGCGGCACGAAGCGCACCGGAATGATGCTGCGCGTCGTGGTCCGGCCGGTTCCGTCCTTCTCCATCACCAGCAGATCCTGCACGGCCCCGACCGGGCCGACGGGAATCACGAGACGGCCGCCCGGCTTCAGTTGGGCGACCAGTGCCGGCGGCACCGCGTCGGGCGCGGCGGTGACGATGATGATGTCGAAGGGCGCCGCCTCGGGCCAGCCCTGATAGCCGTCACCGATGCGCACCTGGACGTTGGCGTACCCGAGCCGGCGAAGCGTGGCCTCAGCGGTGCGCGCCAGCGGCTCGACGATCTCGATGCTGCGCACGGCGGCGACCAGCCGGGAGAGGACCGCCGCCTGATAGCCGGATCCGGTGCCCACCTCGAGCACCGAGTCGGTGGCCGACGGCCTGGCCAGTTCCGTCATCAGCGCGACGATGTAGGGCTGGGAGATCGTCTGCCCGAACCCGATGGGCAACGGGGCGTCGATGTAGGCGTTCGCGCGCTCATCGGGCGGGACGAACTCGTGGCGCGGCACCTCGCGCATTGCCGCCAGCACGCGCGCGTCTTTGACGCCGCGCGCCACGATCTGGCCGGCCACCATGTCGAGGCGCGACGTCGCGTAAGGGTCCGCGCGCTGGGCTTCGGGCAGGTAGTCTGCGGGCGGGCTCATGGCGATCACCAGGCAGCCAAGAACGGCGATGGCAAGAAGGACGCGTTCCACCAGATATAATGCGGGCGTGTCCGACTCAACACCTCACCCGCAGTTCCTCGAGCGCCGACTCGGCCCGTTCGATGCCGCCGCCATCGTCATTTCGAACGTGATCGGCGTCGGCATCTTCATTACACCGCGGATCATCGCATATGCGGTGCCCCATCCGCTGTGGTTTCTCGCGGTCTGGCTGGGCGGCGGGCTGCTCGCCTTTGCGGGCGCGATGGCCTACGCGGAACTCGGCTCGCTCCGGCCGCGATCGGGCGGGGAGTATGTCTATCTGCGCGAGGGGTTCGGGCCGCTCGCGGCGTTTCTGACCGGGTGGACGTCGTTTGTCGCGGGGTTCGCCGGCGCCATCGCCGCCAGTGCCCTGGCCGCCGCCGACTATCTCGGACGGTTCGTGCCGGTCGCCGGTGACGCGACGCCGCTCATCACGATCCCGATTCCGTGGAGACCGCTCGTCTTCTCGCCGCGCACGCTGGTCGCGCTGACGGCGATCGTCGCCCTGGCGCTGATTCACATCCGCGGCCTCGGGCCGGGGCGCCTCGTGCAGAACACGCTGGCCGCGGTGAAGGTGGGGGCGCTGGCGCTGTTTGTCGCGGTCGGCATCGGGTGGGGCCGCGGCAGTTTCTCGCACCTGAGCACCGTGCCCGCCGACGCCTCGTTCAACTGGGCGTTGGCGTTCATCGTCGTGATGTTCTCGTACAGCGGCTGGAACGCGGCGTCGTACGTCGCCGAGGAAATCCGCGATCCCGGTCGCAACGTGCCGAAGGCCCTCGCGCTGGGCACGGTCGCCGTCGTGATCCTGTACCTCGGGCTGAACCTCGCGTATCTCTACGCGGTGCCGATCGGCGAGTTCGGGGCGAACGAACAGTCTGAGATTGCGATGATCGCGGCCGACCGCCTGCTCGGCCCGGCGGCCGCGCAAGTGCTCGGCGGGGTGGCGGTGATCGTGCTGCTGGGCAGCCTGAGCGCGATGACGATTGCGGGCCCGCGCGTGTATTTCGCGATGGCGCGCGACGGCGCGTTCTTCAAGAGCGCCGCCCGCATCCATCCGCGCTTTCATACGCCGTGGGTCGCGATTGTGGCGCAGACCGTGTGGAGCGCGCTGCTCATCCTCAGCAACACGAAGGACCAACTGGCGGAGCTTACCGGGTTCGCGGTCCTGATGTTCTCGGCCTTCGCGGTGAGCGCCATCTTCGTGCTGCGACGCCGCCATCCCGACGAGCCGCGGCCGTTCAAGGCGTGGGGCTACCCGGTGGCGCCGGCGATCTTCGTGCTGGCCTCGCTGGTGATCATGGTGGCGGCGATCGCCGGGCGCCCCGGGCCGTCCCTCTGGGGCGCCCTGATCATCCTGGCCGGGGTCCCGGTGTACTTCCTGTTCGCCCGCCGCGTCCCCGGCGCTAGCGGCGCAGGAGCGCCCAGAGTGTGATCAGCGCGAGGGTGCCGTCGCCGGCGGCGAAGATCAGGTACGACGTCGGCGATCCGCGCAGCACGACATCGCCGAGAAACAGCACCGCCCCGGCGCCCTTCAGCAGCGGCCCCATCAGCCACAGGTACGGCCGGTAGTGGACCGGATCGCGGTACGGCATCGTGTAGCCGAGGGCAATCGCGAGGGCGAAGAGGCCATTCAGGTCCGCATGGATGGGCGGCACGGGCGGGGCGACGCCGAAGACGGCCGCCAGCAGGTCTCGTCCGATGAGCATCGAGACGCCGATGATCGCGTCGTAGATGCCCGACACCAGCGCCACGGCGCGCAGCGTCCCCGCCACCGACGACAAAGCCCCGGGCGAGGTCGTCGCCCGGGGCGTTCCGGTGCTCGAAGGTGGCCGCGTCGTCACGCGGGAAGTTTACTTGATCTTCTCGATGATCATCTCCAGATTGCCTTCCCAGATGATGGTCTCGTAGGCCTTGATCTCGATCTCGAACACGACCGGCGTGTAGCCCAGGGCCGAAATCTCGATCTTGTGCTTGCCGCGCTCGATTTCCAGTTTCTGGCGCGAGCCGTCGAACTGGTCGACCTTGCCCGCGAAATAGCCGTCCACGTACACGCGCGCGTTGGTCGGCTTGACCTTCAGGCGCAGGCCGCCGCGGCTCTGGTAGCTGCCGTAGCCCATGCTGCCGCCGCCGCCTGAGTAGTCCGGGCCGGTAGTCCCGTACTGCGCGCCATAGAAAGCAGCCCCCAATCCCCCGTAGTACCCGCAGTTGCCGTAGTAGGTCCAGGCGAACGGGTTGTAGAAGAAGTAGCCCATCCCGTACGCGCCGTAGCCGCAATCAGGGTATCCGTAGCCGTAGGAACTCCACATCCCCGGGTACATGTACCAGCCGTAGCCATAGCCATAGCGCGGGAGGCCATAGCCGCTGCTGTCACCCCAGCCGGGATAGTACCCGCCGTCACCCGAGCCTGGATTGCCGCCCCCCCCTCCGCCGCCTCCCGGCGGACGCGAGGCGATGTAGTCGGTCCGCGGCATCGCGTTGCCCAAGGCCGGCGCGTCGCCGCGCGGCCGCGAGTACCACGGCACCTCGGGCGCGGCGGCCTCGTTGCGGCCGGCGCCCCCGTTCTTGCCGAACACGTCGGCAAACCCCGGGCGCTGATAGATCTCGTCGCGTGGGCGAATCCCGTCGGCGCCTCGCCAGCCCGTCGAACCCGGGTTGGAGGAGCTGCCGTAGGAACCGCCGCCTCCCGACGCCGACGACCCGGTCGGCGTGGAATAGCCGCCCGGCCCCGCGATCGGCCCGGACGCCCCGGGGCTGGTGGACCCGCCGCTGGCCCCGCTGCCGCCGCCGGTCTCGCCGCCCCGCGACGTAGCCGCACCTCCGCCTCCGCCACCACCGACGCCCTCGGTCGGGCGCTGAGCCGCAACCACGGCAGGCAGGCCGAGCAGCAACCCGGCCACGACGACGACGACGGACGTCTTAGTCCAATGCATAGCGCCGTTCCCCCTGCTTCCTCAGACAAGCAACTCTACTGCCAGACGGGCGAGGCGGAGATCATGTGAGAATCTACGCCTTCTGCGCCCGGGTGTCCAGTCCCGGGGGCACTCGGGAGGTTGCTCCCGTCCCGTTTTCTTGACAGTATGCTCTCGATGATTCACGCCACCACGATCCTGACCGTCCGGCACCAGGACCGGGTCGTCATGGCCAGCGACGGCCAGGTGACCCTGGGGGATGCCGTCGTGAAGCACGGCGCCCGGAAGATCCGGCGCCTCTACAACGACCGCGTGCTCGCGGGCTTTGCCGGGTCGGCGGCCGACTCGTTCGCGCTCTTCTCCAGGTTCGAGAGCAAGCTCGAGCAGTACCGCGGCAACCTGGAGCGGTCGGCGGTCGAACTGGCCAAGGACTGGCGGACCGATCGCTCGCTGCGGCGGCTCGAGGCGCTGCTGCTGGTGGCCGACACGCGGGTCACGTTCCTGCTGTCCGGCACCGGCGACCTCATCGAGCCCGACGACGGGATGGTCGGCATCGGGTCGGGCGGCCACTACGCGGTGTCGGCGGCGCGTGCGCTGGCCCGGCACACCGAGATGGACGCGCGGCGCATCGCGGAGATCGCCATGGGGATCGCGGCCGAGATCTGCATCTACACGAACACGCATCTCACGATCGAGGAACTCGGCCCCGAGGCCCGGACGTAAATGCCCTTCTATCTTCCGATCTCCACCGACGCGCTGGCGCTCGCACTCACGCCGCGCCAGATTGTCGCCGAGCTCGACAAGTTCGTCGTCGGGCAGCACCGGGCCAAGCGCGCCGTGGCGATCGCGCTGCGCAACCGGCTGCGGCGCCAGCACCTGCCGCCGGAGATGGCGGAGGAAGTCGCGCCCAAGAACATCCTCATGATCGGGCCCACCGGCGTGGGCAAGACCGAGATCGCCCGCCGCCTCGCGCGCCTGGCCCAGGCGCCGTTCCTGAAGATCGAGGCCTCGCGCTTCACCGAGGTCGGGTACGTCGGGCGCGATGTCGAATCGATGATCCGCGACCTGGCCGAGATCGCGGTCGGCATGATCCGCGACGAGCGGTACCGCGAGGTTCAGGCCCAGGCCGAGGCGCGCGCCGAGGAGCGGCTGCTCGACCTGCTGCTGCCGCCGCGCCCGCCATCGCCCACGGACGCGCCGGACGCGCCGGCCGAGACGGCCCCGTCAACGCGCGAGCGGCTCCGGAGCCAGCTGCGCGAGGGCAAGCTCGATCAGCGCACCGTCGAGATCGACGTGCGCGAACAGGGCTTCCCGATGATGCAGGTCGTGGGCGGCACGTCGATGGAGGAGATCGGCCTGAATCTGCGCGACATGCTGCCGGGCATGTTCCAGGGGCGGGCGCGCACGAACACCATGAAGGTGCCCGACGCGCGGGCCCACCTCACGCAGGAGGAGCAGCAGAAGCTGGTCGACATGGAGAGCGTCGCCCGCACCGCGATCGAGCGCGTCGAGCAGAGCGGCATCATCTTCGTCGACGAGATCGACAAGATCGCGGGCCGGGAGGGCGGCCAGGGGCCGGACGTGAGCCGCGAGGGCGTCCAGCGCGACATCCTGCCGATTGTCGAGGGCACCACCGTCAACACCAAACACGGCATGGTGCGGACCGATCACATCCTGTTCATCGCCGCCGGGGCGTTCCACGTCTCGAAGCCGTCGGATCTGATCCCCGAGCTGCAGGGACGCTTCCCGATCCGTGTCGAGCTCGACGCGCTGGGCCGGGACGATTTCGTGCGGATCCTGCGCGAGCCGAAAAACGCCCTCATTACCCAGTACACCGCCTTGCTGGGCACCGAAGGGATCGCGCTGACCTTCACCGACGACGCCATCGAGCGCGTGGCCGAACTGGCGGCGCTGGTCAACGAGCGGATGGAGAACATCGGCGCCAGGCGCCTCCATACCGTGATGGAGAAGCTGCTCGACGAGATCTCGTTTGAGGGCTCCGACGGGGCCGAGAAATCGATTACGATTGATGCGGCGTACGTCGATCGGATGCTCGCCGACACCGTCAAGAACGAAGATTTGAGCCGATACATCCTGTGAAGACCTCGCGCGTCCCGCTGTCGTGGTGCCTGCTGGCCGTCGCCCTCCTGGCGTCCGCGTGCGGCAAGAAGGGCCCGCCCCTGGCGCCGCTCATGGCCGTGCCCGCGCGGATCGCGGACCTCACCGCCCGCCGCATCGGCGATACGGTCTACCTGAAGTTCACGATCCCGGCGATGAACACCATCGGCACGAAGCCGGCGGATCTGGCGCGCGTCGATGTGTTCGCCTTCACCGCGCTGTCGCCGTACGACGTCCTCGACGTTCGCGACATGGTGCGCGTCGCGTCGATTACCGTACGGCGCCCGCCCGATCCCGAACCGGAGCCGAAGGTTGAGAAGCCGCCGAAGCCGGGCGAAGAGCCCAAGAAGCCTGAGAAGCCCAAGAAGGAAGAGCCGCCCAAACCGCCCAAGCCGCCCAAGCCGCCCAAGCCGCGTGAGCCCGGCGAAGACCAGGGCGCCCTCTTCACGGTGACCGAGGAGCTGACGCCGACGATGCAGACGGTGACCGTCGGCGCACGCAATCCGAAAAAGCGGCAAGTGAAGTGGTTCGCGCCGGTGACCAAGCTGCTCGACGAGCCGCCGATGATGCCGCCGCTGGGCAGCGTGGTCCTCGCGGTGCAGCCCACGCGCTTCTACGTGGCGATGGGGGTCAGCCGGCACGGGGTGAAAGCCGCGCTGTCGTCCTTCGTCGGCGTGTCCTTGCAACTGGCGCCGCCATCCGCGCCTGCGGCGCCCGTGCTGACGGTGGCCGAGAAGTCCGTCGGCCTGGTGTGGGAGCCTCCGGCCGGGGCGCCCGATCCGCCGTACGCCGTGCCGAGGGCGTTCACGGAACTGGACGCGTTCGGGGTGGCGAATGCGGTCACGGCGACGGCCACGGGGACGCTGGCGGCTGCGGTCGCCGTCCCGGCCACGATGTCGGCGGCCGCGGCGTCGCTGGCCAGGGCCATGGCCGCTGCCATCGCCGCGGCACCCCCAGCCGCCGTGCCGCCTGCGGCCGCGGGAGCCAAGCCTGCGGCCGGCACGACGCCGCCGCTTGCGGCTGCGGGAGCCAAGCCTGCTGCCGGCACGACGCCGCCGGCCACGGTTGCTGGCGCGAAGCCTGCTGCCGGCACGGCGCCGCCGGCCGCGGGAGCCAAGCCTGTTGCTGGCGCGAAGCCTGCTGCCGGCACGACGCCGCCGGCCACGGTTGCTGGCGCGAAGCCTGCTGCCGGCACGGCGACGCCGGCCGCGGTTGCTGGCGCGAAGCCTGCTGCCGGCACGACGCCGCCGGCCACGGTCGCTGGCGAGAAGCCCGCTGCCGCCGCGACGCCGGCCATCACGCGGATGCCCCCGCCTCCCGCGCCACTGGTGGCGACGCCGCGTGGCATGGTGCTGCCGGTGCTCCTGGGCTATAACGTGTACCTGTCCGGCGTGCCGGTGCCGCCGCCGGCCCCGCCGACGCCCGGCGTGGCGCCGCCGGCGCCTGTGCCGATCTCGGCCGGGACGCTGGCGCCGATCCCGCTGAACCCGGCGCCCCTGGCGACGCCCACGTTCCAGGACACCACGTTCGTGTTCGACACCGAACGTTGCTATGAAGTGCGCGCGGTGAACGCGGTGGGCGTGTCCTCGGTGCGTGCGGCGATCACGCTGCCGATCCCCGGGGCGCCGGTGCTGCCGCCTCCGCCCCCGACGGCCGGGCCGCCGAGACGGCCGCTGGTGTTGCTGCCGCCCGTCTGGTTCGAGAGCGCGTCGTCGGTGAAGGCGTGCGTGACACCAAAGGACATCTTCCCGCCGCCCGTGCCGACGTCGCTGGCGGCGGTGGGCAGCGTCGGGGCGATCAACCTCATCTGGGAGGGTGTCGAGGCCGCCGACCTCGCGGGGTACGTCGTGCTGCGTGGCACCGCGCCCGACGGGCCGATGACGCCGCTGTTCGAAACGCCGATGCGCGAGACGACGTATCGCGACACGACGGTGAAGCCGGGCGTGCGCTACGTGTACACCGTGATGTCGGTCGACAAAGCCACGCCGCCCAACCGCAGCCTCCCCTCGAACAAGGCGGACGAGGTCGCGCGGTAGGGGAGGGGAAGTAGTCAGTAGCAACTGTCAGTAGTCAGTAGGGAGTAGACGGAAGACGGTAGGCGCAATTCAGACTGCAGAAAGAAGGACGGCGGCGATGGATCGGATCTACCGGATCGAGTGGAAGGGTGACGCACGGCACGCGGTCGAGCGCGACGGGGTGCTGAGCCTGGTGGAGGGCAGCATCTTCGGCGACTATCGCGCGGGCCTGGCGCTTGCCAGCGGATCGGGCACGTCGTTTTCGCCGGCGGTGCGTGTGCTGGCGCCGGTCGTCCCCGGGAAGATCGTCGCGATCGGCCTCAACTACAAGGACCATGCGGCCGAGCAGGGCAAGCCGCTCCCGAAGGAGCCGATGCTGTTCCTGAAGCCCTCGACCTCGGTCATCGCGCCGGGCGACCCGATCCGGCTCCCGGCCGGTGTCGGCCGCGTCGATCACGAAGCGGAGATGGCGATAGTGATCGGCCGGCGGGCCACGCGCGTGCCGGCCGGGCAGGCCGGCGGGTACATCCTCGGCATCACGGCGTGCAACGACGTGACCGCGCGCGACATGCAGAACCGGGGCGTGCAGTACTCGCACGTGAAGGGGTTCGACACGTTCGCGCCCCTTGGCCCGTGCATCGCCGTCGGGCTGAACCCCGACGACCTCGCCGTGACCGGGACGGTGAACGGCGTGCGCCGGCAGCACTCGCGCACGAACCAGCTCGTCTTTTCGGCGGCCGACCTCATCGCGTACATCTCGAACGTCATGACGCTGGAGCCGGGCGACGTCATCTCGACCGGGACCCCGTCGGGCATCGGCCCGCTTGCTGCCGGCGACACCGTCACGATCGCGGTCGAGGGCGTGGGCGAGCTCACCAATCCGGTCGTGAATCGCGATTAGCCGCCTTCGCGGCCTGCGGCCGCTTCGGCGCTCAAGGGGCTGAGGCGAGGGGGAATCATGAAGCTGTTTCTGGACACCGGTAACATCAAGGACATCGAGACCTACTGCGCGATCGGGATCATCGACGGCGTGACCACCAACCCGTCGCTGATGGCGAAAGAGGCGGGCGATCCGCGGGAAATCACCCGGCGCATCTGCCGGATCGTGCAGGGGCCGGTGAGCGCCGAAGTGATCGCCACCGACGTCGACGGCATGATCCGCGAAGGGAAGGACCTGGCGACGATCGATCCGCACGTGGTCGTCAAGGTGCCCTTCGGCAAGGCCGGCGTGCAGGCGTGCAAGGCGCTGCGCGCCGAAGGGATTCCCGTCAACGTCACCCTCGTGTTCTCGGCGGCGCAGGCGCTGCTGGCGGCCAAGGTGGGCGCGACCTACGTGAGCCCGTTCGTCGGCCGTCTCGACGACATCGCCACCGACGGCATGGAGCTCATCCAGCAGATCGTGGACATCTACCGCAACTACGACTTTCAGACCGAGGTGCTGGCGGCCAGCATCCGGCATCCGATGCACGTGGTGACGGCCGCGCGGATGGGCGCCGACGTCTGCACGTGCCCGCCGCCGGTCGTCGAGGCGCTGTTCAAGCACCCGCTCACCGACAGCGGCATCGAGCGGTTCCTGAAGGACTGGGCCGCCGCCAAAGGAGCGCAGGCGTGAAGGAGTCACTGGCGAAGCTTCGCGAGCTCGAGCGGCTCGCGGATCTGGGGGGCGGAGAAGACCGGCTCGCCCGGCAGCACGAGGCCGGCAAGCTCACCGCGCGCGAGCGCATGCGGCTGCTCTTCGATCCCGGCACCTTCGAGGAACTCGACAAGCTGGTCACGCACCGCTGCCAGGACTTCGGGATGCAGGCGCAGCTCATCCCGGGCGACGGCGTGGTGACCGGGCACGGCAAGGTCGATGGCCGGCAGGTCTACGCCTTCGCGCAGGACTTCACCGTGTTCGGCGGCTCGCTGTCCGAGACCAACGCGGCAAAGATCTGCAAGGTGATGGATCTCGCCGTGCGGATGGGCGCGCCCATTGTGGGCCTGAACGACTCGGGCGGCGCGCGCATTCAGGAAGGCGTGATGTCGCTGGGCGGCTACGCCGACATCTTCCTGCGCAACACCCTGGCCTCGGGCGTGGTGCCGCAGATCTCCGCCATCATGGGGCCCTGCGCCGGCGGCGCCGTCTACTCCCCGGCCATCACCGACTTCAACATCATGGTCAAGGGCACGAGCTACATGTTCGTGACCGGGCCCGATGTCATCAAGACGGTGACGCACGAGGACGTGACCAAGGAAGAGCTCGGCGGCGCGATGACGCACAACCAGAAAAGCGGCGTCGCGCATTTCGCCGTCGAGGACGACCGCGAGTGCCTCGCGCTCATCCGCGAACTGCTCGGCTTCCTGCCGTCCAACAATCTGGACGATGCGCCGCGCGTGGCGACGGCGGACCCGGTCGATCGCGAGGATGCGGCGCTCGACACGCTGGTGCCGGCCAACCCGTACCAGCCCTACGACATGCTCGACCTCATCCACGCGATCGTGGACGACGGGTACTTCCTCGAAGTGCATCGCCACTACGCCCAGAACATCGTCGTCGGCTTCGCCCGGATGGGCGGGCGGTCGGTGGGCATCGTCGCGAACCAGCCCGCCCACCTGGCCGGCACCCTGGACATCGACGCGTCGGTGAAGGGCGCGCGGTTCGTGCGCTGCTGCGACGCGTTCAACATCCCGCTGGTGACCCTCGAGGACGTGCCCGGGTTCCTGCCGGGGACCGTGCAGGAATTTGCCGGCATCATCCGCCACGGCGCGAAGCTGCTCTACGCGTTCGCCGAGGCGACAGTGCCCAAGGTCACGGTGATCACCCGCAAGGCGTACGGCGGCGCGTACTGCGTCATGTCGAGCAAACACCTCCGCACCGACTTCAACTACGCGTGGCCGGTGGCCGAGATCGCGGTGATGGGCCCGGAAGGAGCGGTCAACGTCCTCTACCGGCGCGAGCTCGAGGGCGGCGACGGGGCGGCGCGGCGCGCGGAGAAGACGGCGGAGTTCCGCGAGACGTTTGCCAACCCCTACGTGGCGGCGTCGCGGGGGTTCATCGACGAGATCATCCTGCCGCGCACCACGCGGCGCAAGATCATCTCCGCGCTCGAGGCGTGCGCCCACAAGCGCGACACGAATCCGCCGAAGAAGCACGGCAACATTCCGCTGTAGGAAAAATTCCCCCGGAGTTGTTTCGGTCCCGTGCCGAATACGCCTGCGCGCTCCGAAAACAACTCCGGGGGATATTTTGCGCCCGGCCCGAAAACCACTCCAGTCGTGATTTCGCAGGCGCGGCGTCTGCAAGTGCTAGAATAATCACGAGATGCACGCATCGCTGACGAAAGTCCTCGTCGCCAACCGCGGTGAGATCGCGGTCCGCATCATCCGGGCCTGCCGCGAGATGGGTCTGAAGACCGTCGCGGTCTACTCGGAGTGCGATCGCACCGCCCTGCACGTGCGCTACGCCGACGAGGCGTACGCGATCGGCCCCAACGCGCCGCGCGAGAGCTACCTGCGCATCGACACGCTGGTCGACGTGGCGCGGCAGTCGGGGGCGGACGGCGTCCACCCGGGCTACGGCTTCCTCGCCGAGAACGCGGGGTTCGCCCGCGCGTGCCGAGACGCCGGCCTGAATTTCATCGGCCCCTCGCCCGAGGCCATCGACCTGATGGGCAGCAAGACCGCCGCGCGCCAGGCCGCGATGGACGCCGGCGTCCCGGTGGTGCCCGGCACGAAGGACCCGCTCGGGCCGGACGTGCCCGATGCCGAGGTGGCCGCCCTGGCGGAGACGGTCGGCTATCCGATCCTGATCAAGGCCGTGGCCGGCGGCGGCGGCAAGGGGATGCGCACGGTCACGCAGGCCGCCGACCTGCCCGGGTCACTGCGCGCCGCGCGGTCCGAGGCGCTGTCCTCGTTCGGCGACGCGCGCGTCTACATCGAGCGCCGGATCATGAAGCCGCGGCATATCGAGATCCAGCTCCTGGGCGATCAGCACGGCACCGTCCTCCCGTTCGTCGAGCGCGAGTGCTCGATCCAGCGGCGCCACCAGAAGGTGGTGGAGGAGTCGCCGTCGCTGGCGGTCTCACTGGATCTGCGCCGCCGCATGGCCGGCGCCGCGGCCGCCGTCGCCCGCCGCGTCGGCTACAGCAACGCGGGCACCATCGAGTTCCTGGTCGACCAGTCCGGCGAGTTCTTCTTCCTGGAGATGAACACCCGGCTCCAGGTCGAGCATCCCATCACGGAACTGGTCACGGGCACGGACCTGGTGCACTGGCAGATCCGCATCGCGCGCGGCGAGAAGCTCACGCTCGATCCCGAGGCCCTGCTCACGCCGGTCGGCCACGCGATCGAATGCCGCATCTACGCCGAGGATCCCGATCGCGACTTCATGCCGTCGCCTGGCCTGGTCACCGCGCTGCGGGCCCCCGCCGGGCCGGGCATCCGCCGCGACGATGGCGGGGCGGTGGCTGGGGTGATCGTGCCGATCTTCTACGATCCGTTGATCGCCAAGCTCGCGACCTGGGCGGAGAACCGGCCGATGGCCATCGCCCGCATGGCCCGCGCGCTGGACGAGTACGACATCCGCGGCATCAAGACGACCATCCCGTTTTTCCGGTGGCTGCTGGCGCAGCCGGATTTCCTGGACGGGCGCTTCGACACCAACTACATCGACACGGCGCTTGCCGCGCGCAACGGCCGCCCGTTCCTCGAGGTGCCCGGCGAGGCCGAAGACGTGGCCGCTGCCGCGGCCGCCATCCAGGCGTTCACCGCGAAGGCAGCGAAACCCGCGGCGGGCGATGCGGCGCCCGAGAGCCTGTGGACGCGCGCCGCGCGCCTGAACGGGCTGCGGTAGGTCGGACCGATCGGGAGACGCCGATGGATCTGCAGATCGAAGTGAACGGCCGGATGAGGGCGGTGAGCGTCGAACGCCACGAGGGGGTGTATCGCGTCGTCGTCGACGGCGTCGAGCGCCGGATCGATGCCGCCGCTGTCGACCCGTCCACCCTCTCGCTGATCTGCCTGAGCGACGGCCGACGCACCAGCCAGGAGGTCGGGCTGTCGGGCACGAGCCTGCCGGGCGAGACGGCGGTGCACATGCCGGCGGGCGTCGTGTCGGCGCGCGTGGTGATCGGCGCGTCCCGCTTCGGCCGCGGCGCCGCCCTGGCCACGCACGCGGCGGGCGCGCAGCAGGTCCTGGCGCCGATGCCCGGCAAGGTGGTGAAGGTGCTGGTGAAGGTTGGCGATCAGGTCACGGCCCGGCAGGGGCTGGTGGTGGTCGAAGCGATGAAGATGGAGAACGAACTGCGGTCGCCCAAGGACGGGCGCGTCACCCAGGTCCTGGTCGCCGAGGGCGTGTCGGTGGAGGCGGGGCGTCCGCTGGTGGTCGTGGAATAGCCGGCTGGTGATGACGTTCACGGACAAGGCCCGTTTCGTGGGGCGACATGCCCGCAGGGCCGGGGTGATTGCCCTCGGCCTCCTTGCCGCGTTCATCGTCACGTCGTTCAGCGTCGATCTGGCCGCCCTGTTCCCGCAGATCCGGCGCGTGGCCGAGAGTTCCGGAACGACGCGCATCGAGCGGCCCCTGCACATCGGGGGCCTGTCGATCCGGATCTTCGACGGGCATTTCGTCGTCCGCGATCTGGTCATCGAGGGCCTGTCCCCGAAGGACGACCCGTTCCTGCGCGCTCGCGAGATCGACATCGCGATGCCGATCTGGCCCCTGCTCCGGCGTCAGCTCACCATCACGAACGTGACGATGACCGACTGGCAGATGAAGGTCGAGACCTTCCCCGGCGGCCGGCACACGTTCCCGAAGTTCGGGTCGAACAACCCGAGCGGCAAACCCCTCCCGATCAAGGTGTCGGTGTCCTACGTGCACGCGGTGCGCGGGCAGTTCACCTACGAGGATCACGGCACGCCGTGGAGCACCGTGGTCCGCAACCTCGACGTCACGGTGATCAAGCTGGTCGGCTACCGCGGCTATTCCACCTCGTCGGGCGGGCTCATCACGGTCCAGCAGTACGTGCCGATGGGCGTGGACCTGCGGACGTGGTTCCGGATCGAGGACGGGAAGATTCTGCTCGATCGCATCGAGCTCGACACCGACGGCGCGAAGACGCTGTGCACGGGCGTGGTGGACTACCGGCGCTGGCCTGAGCAGACCTACCAGGTCGATTCCACGATCCAGATGCCCCGGATGCGGGAGATCTGGTGGGCGAAGGAGACGTTCTCGCTGGACGGGCAGGCGCGGTTCAAGGGGCAGTTCCACATCTTCAAGGACGGCCGGGAGCTCAAAGGCGATTTCTGGAGCGACCAGGCTCACCTGAACCAGTTCGTGTTCCCGGAACTCAGGGGCTCGCTGGTCTGGACGCGCGATCTGTTCGAGGTGAAGCCGGCGCGCGCGCAGTTCTACGGCGGCACGATGAGCTTCACGTACCGCATGGCGCCGCTCGGGAAGCCGACGCCGGGGACCGCGCGTTTTGACGTGACCTACACGGACGTCGACCTCGCCGTCTTCTCGGACGCCATGGCGTTCGACGGGCTGCGGCTGGCAGGCCTGGCGACCGGCCACAACCTGCTCGAATGGCCGCTGGGGCACTTCCCCGACCGCACCGGGTTCGGCGACGTAACCTCGGTGCCGCCCTCTGGCGTCGCGCTGCAGGGGCGCGCGTTGCCGGCGGTGCTCCCCGAGCCGTCCTACGCGCACGTGTACGGCGACCCGTTCCCGCCCCTGGGCCACGTGCCGATCGGCGGCGCGCTCCACTATCAGTTCGGCCCCGAGTGGATCGACCTGGCGCCGAGCCGCATCGCGACGCCGTCGACCTTCGTGGAATTCCAGGGCCGCACCGCGTTCGGCCAGCGCTCCATCATTCCCTTCCACGTGACCAGCGCGCGCTGGCAGGAGAGCGACCGCGTACTGGCCGGCATCATGACGGCCTTCGGGTCGTCGACGCGTCCGGTGGAGATGGACGGCGCGGGCACGTTCGACGGCGTGCTGCTCAACGCGTTCCGGGCGCCGCGCATCGAGGGCCAGTTCGCGGCGCGGCGCATGCGGGCCTGGGACGTGGAGTGGGGCGCCGGTTCCAGCCAGATCGTCGTCGAAAACAGCTACCTCGACGTGAAGGATGCCGTCGTGCGCAACGGCCGCGGCGAACTGCGGGCCAGCGGCCGCTTCTCGCTGGGCTATCCCCGGAAGGACAAGGGCGAGCAACTCGACGCGCGCATCACGGCGACCAACTGGTCCCTCGCCGACCTGCGGCACGCCTTTGCGATGGACCGGTACCCGCTCCATGGGGATCTGACCGGGGAGTTCCACCTCTACGGCGCCTACACCGGGCCGCACGGGGTCGGCCGCGTCACCATCGCGCCCGCCACCGCCTACGACGAGCGCCTGGCCAGCGCCTCGGCGTCGCTGCGGTTCATCGGCACCGGCGTCTGGTTCGACGGCATCGAGATCCACAAGGGCACCGGCACCATCCGAGGCGCGGCGCTGGCCGAGTGGGAAGGCACGTACTCGTTCACGGCCGACGGCCAGCGCATTCCCGTCGAGTCGATCGACGTCCTCGCCTTTCCGCAGGCGCCGCTGACGGGACTCTTCGAGTTCTCGGCCGGTGGCAGCGGATCGTTCGCCTACCCGACCTACGACGTGGATGCGAAATTCCGCGACCTGTTCGTCAAGGACGAGGGCATCGGCGAGGTGAAGGGCACGATCGCCATGCGCGGCGACGACATGAACTTCTCGTTCGAGGCCGGGTCGCCGCGCCTGCAGGTTTCCGGCACGGGCAAGATCCTCCTGGTGGGCGACTATCCCGGCGACGTCACGCTGCAGGTCAGCGACACGTCGCTCGACCCGTACGCGCGGCTGTTCTCGGATCGATTCTCGCCATTCGCCTCGGCGATCGCCTCGGGCACCGTGCGGATCGGCGGCACGCTGGCCAACATCGAGGGGCTGGCGGCGACCGCCCGGATCGAGAAGCTGGACCTGCGCCTGTTCGACTACGCGCTCACCAACAGCCGGCCCATCGACGTCGGGTTCGATCAGCAGGTGCTGCGGATCCGGCCGGTCGGGTGCACGCCGCGATCCTCCTCTGGCGACTGCTGGCTGCTCACCGGCGACAACACGAATCTCGGCCTCAGCGGTGACATCGATCTGCGGACGCGGACTATCGACCTCCATGCCGACGGCGCCGCCAACCTCGGCATCCTGCAGCTGTTCAGCAACGATCTGCGCGGCGACGGCCGGGCCGACATCGTCGCCGACGTCTCGGGCAGCCTCGACCGGCCGCAGATCTCCGGGAGCGCGCGACTCATTAATTCCCGCCTGCGGCACCTCTGGATGCCGCACGCCATCGAAAACATCACCGGCCGCATCGCGTTCGCGGGCAGCAGCATCCGCCTGGACGACGTGACGGCGACGATGGCGAAAGGCAAGGTCGTGTTCGGCGGGCGCGTCGCGCTGCAGGGGCTGTGGCCGTCGCAGTTCGACGTCACCGCCAACGGCGAGGCGATGGAGTTGCGCTATCCGGCCGGCTTCCGGTCGGTGGTGGACGCCGATCTCGCGCTGCGCGGGACCCCGACGGACCCGGTGCTGAGCGGCACCGTCACCGTGCGCAACGCGTCCATGCGGCGCACGATGGACTTCGGGGCGGGGATGGTCGCACTGGCGGTTGCGGCGGCGGGCGGCGGCGCCGCCGCGGCGCCCGCCGCCGCGACGGTGTCCGCCATGCCGTTTCCGCTGCGGTTCGACTTGCGCATCAGCGCGCCGCCCTCGACGCTCGAGATCAACAACAAGCTGGCGCGCATCTCGGCGAATGCCGACCTCACGCTGCGCGGCACCTTCGACAAGCCGGCCCTGCTCGGCCGCGCGGAGGTCGAACGTGGCGAGGTGTGGTTCGAGGGCAAGCGCATCGTCGTCACGCGCGGCAACATCGACTTCTCGAACCCGGCGACGATCGAGCCGTACTTCGACATCGAAGCCGAGACGCGGGTCCGGGCGCCGGGGCAGACGTACCAGATCACCCTGCGCGCGACGGGGATCCAGAAGAAGTTCGACTGGGATCTGTCGTCGGATCCGCCCCTGTCGCGCGTGGACATCTTGTCGCTGCTGGCGGGCGAGGTCCAGTCCACGGAGGAGGCGGAGTTGCGCGCGCTGCGGGATCCCGACCAGGCCGAGCGCACGCTGCTGCAGGCGCAGGTAGCCCGCCTGATGACGAGCCCGATCTCGTCCAACGTGCAGAAGGCCGTCTCGCAGACCTTCGGCGTCGAGACGTTCCAGCTCACCCCGATGATCGTGGATCCGTCGCAGACGTCGGCCAAGTTCTCGCCGGGCGCGCGCCTCACCATAGGCAAGCGCATCTCGGACCGCGTCTACCTGACGTACGCGCAGAGCCTCCAGTCGTCGAAGGGCGACCAGGTGATCGTGCTGGAGTACGATCAGAGCGACCGGTTCTCGTGGGTGCTCACCCGCAACGAAAACAACACCTACGCGCTCGACGTGCGCGTGCGCCGCGTGTTCAAGTGATCGGCCGTCCCGGCGTCCGTTCGTGTGCCGCGGGGGTGGTGCTGGCCGTGCTGCTCGCGGCGGGCGCCGCGCCGGCCCGCGCCCAGGGCCTGGACGCCCTGCTCGGCCGGACCGTGACCGACCTGCGGCTGCTGTCCGGGGGACAGCTCGTGCGCGATCCGCAGGTCGAGGGCCTCCTCGAGATCCGCGTCGGCCAACCGATTACCATGGCCCTGGTGCGCGAGACGATCGTGCACGTCATGAGCACGGGCCGGTTCCTGGACGTGCGCGTCGAGGCATCGCCGTCGGAGGGCGGCGTGGCGGTTGTGGTCGACCTCATCCCGCTGCGCGACGTGCAGCGGATCATCTTCCGCGGATCGCTCGGACTGTCCGAGACGGCGTTGCGGTCGGCCGTCGTCGACCGGTTCGGCGCATCGCCGCCGATGGGGAGGGCCGCCGATATGGCGCAGACCCTCGGGGACCTGTTGCGCGGCGCCGGGTTCCTGCGCGCCGCTGTCACGCCGGAGCCGATGGCGACCAGCGGGGCCGGTGCAGGCGACCTCGTGTTCGACGTGGCGTGCGGCACCCGGGCCGAGATCCGCACGCTCGAGTATCGGGGCACGCCCGAGAGCGCGGTAGCCGAGCTGCGCAGCCGGGTGCCGCTGAAGCCGGGCGCGGCCTACGAGCCGGCCGATCTACGCACGCGTCTCGACGCCCTGGAAGAGGCGCTGCGCGCTCGGGGCTACTACGAAGCCCGCGCCAGCGCGTCGCCCGATGTCGCCGAGGGCCGCGTGCAGGTGGACCTGATCCTGAGCGTCACGCAAGGGCCGTTGGTCACCGTGCGGTTCGATCCGGCCGATGTCATTCCGCTCAAGCTCCAGGGCGAGCTCGCGCCCGTCGCCCGGGAGGGCTCGGCCGATCAGGATCTGCTCGAGGACTCCGAGCTCCGCATCCGGGACTACCTGCGCGGTCAGGGGTATCGCTATGCGAAGGCGACCCCGGAGCGCGCCGAGTCGAAGGGCGTGCTGACCATCGTGTTCCATCTGACGCGGGGCTCGCTCTACCGCGTCTCGGGCGTCGTCGTGTCGGGCGCGTCGGCGGTCACCGAGGCCGAGTTCAGGTCGAAGCTGCGAACCGCGGTGGGGCGGCCGTTCGTGCAGGCGACCCTGGACGCCGATGTCGCGGCCGTGACGGCCGAGTACCGGAGCCGGGGATTTGCCGCCGCGGCGGTCACCTCCGAGGTCGTGCCCGTGCCCGGGGGCGGTTTTGCCGGCGAGATTCCGGTGACCGTCACGCTCACCGCCGTCGAGGGGCCGAGCACCACCGTGTCGGGGGTGACGATCACCGGCGCCTCGGCGATTCCAGCCGCGCAGCTGCTCGCCGTGGTCCAGACCCGGGTCGACGGGCCGCTCTACGTCCCGACGCTCGACGCCGACAAGGATCGCATCCTGCTCGAGTACCTCAACCTCGGCTACCGGCTCGCGTCGATCGCCGCCGAGGTCTCGCTCGATGCCGGGCGCACCTCGGCCGCCGTGCGGTTCGCGGTGCGCGAAGGGCCGCAGATCCTCGTGGACCACGTCCTGATCGTCGGGAATTCGCGCATCAGCGAGCGCACGATCAGGAACGAAGTGGCCCTGCAGCCGGGCCAGCCGCTGTCGCTCGCCGGGATGAACGAGAGCCAGCGCCGCCTGGCGGCCCTGGGCCTGTTCCGGCGCGTCACCATCTCTGAACTGCAGCACGGGAGGGAGAACGTCCGGGACGTCCTGATCAACGTCGAGGAAGCGCCGGCCACCAGCGTGAGCTACGGCGGCGGCGTCGAGTTCCAGAAGGTCGAGACCGCCGAGTTCGCCCCGAGAGGGTTCTTTGGCATCGGCCGCCGGAATCTGTGGGGCAAGAACCGTTCGATCAACTTCTTCAGCCGGGTCAGCTTCCGCCGCCGCACCGACACCGTGCTGGATCCGATCACCGGAACATCGGCCGAGCAGAGCTTCACCGATCTCGAGTACCGCGTGGTCGGCTCCTACCGGGAGCCTCGCGCGTTCGGTACGCTGGCCGACCTGCAGACGGCGATCGCCTTCGAGCAGGGCAGCCGGACCAGCTACAGCTACCGCCACCGGTCGGCCCGCGTCGATCTCGCCAAGCGCGTCGGCAAGACGTGGCGCGTCCTGGGTCAGTACGTGATCCAGCGCAACGACATCTTCGAGGATCGCATCAACCCGGTGGATCGGCCGCTCATCGACCGCCTCTTCCCGCAGGTGCGCATCGGGTCGGTGGCCGGCACGGCGGTGCACGACACGCGCGATGACCCGATTGACCCTGGCCGTGGCGGCCTCGTGTCGCTGAATGGCGAACTCGCGCTGCGGCCGCTCGGATCGGAAGTGGGGTTCGCCAAGACGTTCCTCCAGGGTTTTGTCTACCGGCAGGTGCCCGCGAGCCGCCGGATCGTGCTGGCCGGCGGCATGCGGCTCGGCCTGGGCACGGGCTTTCCCCGCGACGTCGAGCGGACAGGCCCCGACGGCCATCCGATTATCGGGCCCGACGGCCAGCCGCTGACCGTCCAGGTGCGGGACATTCCCGCGAGCGAGCGCTTCTTCGCCGGCGGCGATACGAGTGTGCGAGGGTTTCAGCTCGACAAGCTCGGGCGGCCCGAGACGTTCGACCGTGACGGCACGCCGATCGGCGGCCACGCCGAGATCATCATGAACGGCGAGCTGCGCGTGGCGGTCTGGAAGGACATTGGCGTGGTCGGGTTCCTCGACGTCGGCAACGTGTTCGAGTTCGTCAACGACGTAAGGCTCAGCAGGCTGCGCGGCGGCGCCGGGTTCGGCATCCGCTACAAGTCGCCCATCGGGCCGATCCGCGTCGATTTCGGGTTCAAGCTCGGTACCCTGCAGACATTCGGCGTCAACAAGGAATCGCGCTTCGCCCTGCACATCAGCATCGGGCAGGCGTTCTAGGAAGTAGTCAGTAGAGAGCAGTCAGAATTCAGAAGACAGAAGCCCGACGAGCGCGAGGCGGAAGGTCACGGAGCAAACCATGCGAGCACGGCGATCTCGAATGGTCGACAAACGCATCGGAGGGGCCGAAAGCCGCGCTGGGTTGGGGACCCAGCGCTTCCGCCGACGGAACCCCGGAGATGCGTTTGTCCGCCGTGTCGAGTGGTTTGCGCAGTGACTGTTCGTCTCGCGAGAAGATAGACGACAACGACGGATGCGAGGTGGGCAATTGGAGACGCGACTCGGCTTGCGGCGATCGTGCGTGGCGGCGACGCTGGCGTTCTGCGTGGCGGCCGCCAGCCTCCCGCTCGCGGCGGCCGAACTGGTGGATCGCGTGCTGGCCGTTGTCTCGGGCACGGTCATCACGCTGTCGGACGCCAGGATCGCGACGGCCTTCAAGGCCGTCGACACGGCTGGCGCGGCGGATCCGATTGCGGCGACGCTCCGGTGGCTCATCGATCGGCAGCTCGTGCTCGACGAAGTCAGCCGCTTCGACACCGCGGCCACCGACCAGGCGCGCATCGCCGAGGGGCTGGCGCGCATCCGGGCGGCGTTTCCATCCGACGACGCGTTCGCGCTGGCGCTGGAGCGCCTCGGGCTCGACCAGGCCGCAACCCGCCGCTGGGTCGACGACACGATGCAGATGCAGGACTACCTGGCGCGGCGCTTCGACACGATGTTTCCGCCCACCGACGAAGAACTGCTCGACTACTACACCCGCAACCGGGCCCGGTTCAGTCGCGGCGGCGTCCCGCTGTCGTTCGATGACGCCCGTGAGCTCGTGCGTGAGGTGCTGCAGCAGGAGCGCCAGCGCCAGGCGGTAGACTCGTGGCTGGTTCGTCTGCGCCGCCGGGCGAACATCACCGAAATCTACGTGCCGATTCGATAGTCAGCGCGTCCGCCGCACTCGAGGGGGAACCGGATGTCGGCGACGTAGCTGATGCGCACGCACGGGTTCCGCGTTAGGGCCTGTTCGCGAACAAAGTAGACAGCAGTTGTGTGCTTACAGGCCCTTATGGCGGGCCCACACGCTCGAGATGCTACGTTTGTTCATTGACAGCGCCTTGGCGGCGTCAGGCCCCCCAGATGATGAACTGTACGATCTGCGCGGCGTTGAATCCCGCGTGGCACACCGCCGGCGCCACGATACTGCGCCGCCACAGGAACATCATGCCCCACGCCACCCCCATGAGCATGGTGGCGATGCCGACATCGTATCCCTGGATCATGTGTCCGGCGCCAAAGACCAGACTGTAGACGGCCAGGCCTGTGCGTGCGCCGCCCAGGGACTGCTCGAAACGGTGCAGCACGAACGCCCGCTGACACTCCTCCTTGAGGCCGCCGCTGACGACGACCAGCACCATCAGGAGCGCGGCGTTGAGGGGCGACCGCGCGAGCGCCTCGAACGGGTTGGCGTCGACGTTGTGCAGCGCGGGCCACACCTGGCGCAGCGCCGCCATCAGCGCGACGACGCCGCCGAACAGCGCCGGCAGCATCGCGAGGCCGAGCCACGCTTCCCGCGTCCATCGGCGCGTGCCCAGTACCACCGTGCGCGTCCGCTCGCCGCCGGCCCGCAGCCGCCACACGATGAGCGCGATGAGCGCCACGGTGTCCGCCGTCAGGAGCGTCGCCACGTACGTCATCGACAGCCGGCCATCGGCGCCGTAGGGGGCCAGGCCCAGTCCCATGAGCAGCGCCCCGAGCGCGAACTGTGTCGGCAGGCCCGACGCCAGCACGACCTCCATCGCGGCCATCGCGCGGCCGGGGCCCGGGGCGGCGTGCAGGGGCGCGGGCGGCTGGTCGATCGACTCGGCGGGGACGGGGTCTGGAGCAGGTTCGAGCACGGTGCTGCGACTCTATCACGGCCCATCGGACGGGCCGAATCGGGGTGGAAATCCGGCTCGCGGAGGAGATCTGGACGGCGCGGGGAGAAGGAGGTAGACTTGTCTGAGCGAAGCAAAGGTGAAAGTCTTAATTATCGGCCACAAACACACGGTATTGCGTCTGACCTAAATCTATAACACTACATATTGTATGTTTCTCCTTGACAGCCATGGCCGGCACGGCGCATATTTCATCCTCGTTAACGTTCAGCTACGACGAGAATCTCCCAGCTTCTCGCCCAGGCTCGTCAGCAGAAGACACAGTGCAATCGTCGTGAGGCGGTCGGGGTTCCTAGAGTCAGCGAAGGCAGGACGAGTGTTGATCAATGGACCCCGCTCAAGCGGCGGCAGCGCTGTCTTCGGCGGCGAGGCTTGACGGGGCGCCACGGGGTGCTGTGCGGTTGCGGATGCAACCACGGTTGAAGGACCAACAACGTGCCTGAGGGGCCCAGGCGGCGTTGCGGCGGCGGAGGCGGCATGCAGACAGGGTTGCAGGATTCGGGTGGGGCGGGAAACCAGGCCTCGGACCAGGGCACGGAGTTGACGCGGCGGGCGGAGGCACCAGCGCCGGGGCTGGCGTACACGCGGGCGTTCACGCAGGCCGGCCGCGATCCGTTCGACGAGGTCGAATGGGAGCGGCGCGACGCGGTCATCGCCAACGAGCGGGGCGAGACCGTCTTCGAGCAGCGCGGCGTCGAGTTTCCGACGTGCTGGTCGCAGCAGGCGACGAACATCGTGGTGTCGAAGTACTTCCGCGGCACCACCGGCGCGACCGAGCGCGAGTGGAGCGTCCGGCAGTTGATCGGCCGCGTGGTAGACACCATCGCCGGCTGGGCCCGCGAGCAGCATTACTTCGCCTCGGACGGTGACGTGCAGGCGTTTCGCGACGACCTGACGCACCTGCTGCTGTTCCAGAAGGGCTCGTTCAACAGCCCGGTCTGGTTCAACTGCGGCATCGAGCCGCACCCGCAGCTGTCCGCCTGCTTCATCAACTCGGTCGAGGACACGCTGGATTCGATCCTCACGCTGGCCAAGACCGAAGGCATGCTGTTCAAGTTCGGGTCCGGCACAGGGACCAATCTCTCGTCCCTGCGCTCGTCGCGCGAGAACCTCGCGGGCGGCGGGACAGCGTCGGGCCCGGTGTCCTTCATGAAGGGCTACGACGCGTTCGCCGGCGTCATCAAGTCGGGGGGCAAGACGCGCCGCGCGGCGAAAATGGTCATCCTCAACGCCGAGCACCCGGACCTGGTCGACTTCATCAACTGCAAGGTGGACGAGGAGAAGAAGGCCTGGGCGCTGATCGACGCCGGCTACGACGGCTCGTTCACGGGCACGGCGTACGGCTCGGTGTTCTTCCAGAATTCGAACAACAGCGTCCGCGCGACCGACGACTTCATGCGCGCGGTGCTGGACGACGGCGAGTGGCACACCCGGTCGGTGAAGGACCACTCGAAGGTGATGGACACCTACAAGGCCCGCGACCTGATGGGCATGATCGCCGAGGCGACGCACCTGTGCGGCGATCCGGGCATGCAGTTCGACACGACGGTCAACGAGTGGCACACGTGCCCCAACACGGATCGCATCAACGCGTCCAACCCGTGTTCGGAGTACATGTTCCTCAACGACTCGGCGTGCAACCTGGCGTCGATCAACCTGCTGAAGTTCGTCGACCACCGCGGCGAGTTCGACGTCGAGCCGTTCAAGGCGGCCGTGCGCACGTTCATCACGGCGCAGGAGATTATCGTCGGCAACGCGAGCTATCCCACCAAGGCGATCGAGCGCAACAGCGTCGACTACCGCCCGCTGGGCCTGGGCTACGCGAACCTGGGCGCGCTGCTGATGTCGCGCGGCCTGCCGTACGACAGCGACGCCGGCCGGGCCTATTCGGCGGGCATCACCGCGCTGATGACCGGCGAGGCGTACGCGCAGTCGGCGCGCATCGCGCGCGATCACGGCGGGCCGTTCGCCGGCTACCAGAAGAACCGCGAGCCGTTCCTCCGCGTGATGCGGAAGCACCGCGACGCGCTGCGCGACGTGAATACCGCGCACGTGCCGGACGACGTCGTCGCCGGCGCCCGGCAGGCCTGGGACGACGCGGTGGAGATTGGCGAGGAGCACGGCTACCGCAATGCGCAGTCCACGGTGCTGGCGCCCACCGGCACCATCGGCTTCATGATGGACTGCGACACGACCGGCGTCGAGCCGGACATCGCGCTCATCAAGTACAAGAAGCTGGTCGGCGGCGGGGTGATGAAGATCATCAACCAGACGGTGCCGGCCGCCCTGTCGAAGCTCGGCTACACCGCCGCCCAGACCAAGGCCATCGTCGACCACGTCGACCGGCAGGAGACGATTGAAGGCGCGCCGTACCTGAAGGAGAAGGATCTGCCGGTGTTCGACTGCGCGTTCAAGCCCGCCAAGGGACAGCGGTCGATCCACTACATGGGCCACCTCAAGATGATGGGCGCCGTGCAGCCGTTTATCTCGGGCGCGATCTCGAAGACCGTCAACGTGCCCAAGGACGCCACGCCGGCCGAG
>Ga0315275_10000512_pt1 | contig 32070 bp, 28 predicted proteins | sample YL17G03_0_MG_FD_205557 | JGI IMG/M metagenome (GOLD analysis project Ga0315275, IMG submission 205557) | Sediment microbial communities from Yellowstone Lake, YNP, Wyoming, USA - YL17G03_0 | ecosystem: Environmental > Aquatic > Freshwater > Lake > Sediment | place: USA: Wyoming | collected...
GACACGGCCGGGGTGCAGGTGCGGTGTACCTCCCGGTCAGGTAGATTGCGCGCCCTCACCGCCCCGACCGGGCCAGAGCCATCGAGCAGTTCATGGGACGCATTTTCGAAGTCAGAAAGCACACGATGTTCGCGCGCTGGAACCGCATGGCGAAGCAGTTCAGCCGCATCGGCAAGGACATCACGATCGCGGTCAAGAAAGGCGGCTCCGACCCGAATGCGAACCCGGCGCTGCGCCGTGCGATCCAGAACTCGCGCGCCGTCAACATGCCGAAGGACAAGGTTGAGTCGGCGATCAAGCGCGCTTCCGGGCGCGACGCGGCGAACTTCGAAGAGGTCATCTATGAGGGTTACGCGCCGCACGGAGTGGCCGTGCTGGTCGAATGCGCGACCGACAACCCCACGCGCACCGTCGCTGCGATCCGCAACGCGTTCAACAAGAACGGCGGCAATTTCGCCACCAGCGGCAGCGTCGCCTTCCAGTTCCGCCGCATGGGTGTGTTCCGGCTCGATCCCGCGGGCATCGACCAGGACGACCTCGAGCTCCACCTGATCGACTACGGTCTCGAGGAGTTCGGCGAGAGCATCGGCGAGAAGGGCGAGCCGCAGCTCGTCGCGCGCTGCCTGTTCGAGGATTTCGGCACGCTGCAGAAGGCGCTCGAAGAGCGCGGCATCAATCCGATCTCGGCCGAGCACGAGTACATCTGCAGCACGCCGACCGAACTCGGCGAGACCGAAGCGACCGAGGTGCTCGAGCTGATCGACAAGCTCGAGCAGGACGAGGACGTGCAGAAGGTCTATCACACGCTAGCGTAACCAGGGTTTGATGGCCCTGCTCTGCTCAGGCCGCGAGGCGCGTCACCCGCAGTGACTTTCCGCTGACGCCCGGCGCCGCCCGCTACAACCGTTGGTCCGCCAGCTATCAGGCACAGCGCTTCACTTCGGCGGCTTGTAGGGATCGGGCGTGCCGGGCGCGATGAGCGGGTATTTCCGCGTGCTTGCCTCGAACTCTGCAATTAACTTGGTCATCGGTTCGACGGCCCACGTGTTCTGGACAGTAACCGGGAATTCTTCCTTGGGATCGAGAATCAGGTTGAACAGCTTCGGCGTGCCGAGTTTCAACGGGGGCGTGAACCAGTCGTGCATCTCGTCGTACAAGTGCAGTTTCCAGTTGCGCCACTTCACCGCCTGCAGGCGATCCGCAAGGAACAGCAGGATGCCTTCGCGGTTCGAGGTCTCCTTTTTGCCTAACAGGAAATCGGTCTGATCCACGCCGTCAATGGCACGGTCTTGCGGCACAGACGCACCGGCGAGCCTCGCGAAGGTCGTGAAGGTGTCCATCTCGTGAACGATCTCATTGCTCACCCGGCCGACGGGTATTTTTCCCGGCCAGCGGATGATGAACGGCGTCCGGGACGAGCCTTCCATGTGCGTGAAGTAGTAGCCACGCCACGGGCCGGAAGTGCCCTGGCTCGGAAATGTCGGGTCTGGGCCGTTGTCGCTGGTAAAGACGAAGATGGTGTCGTCGCGCACGCCCAGTTCGTCCACGGCATCGAGGAGTTGGCCGACGCGAACATCCATCTCGGCCAGAACATCGGGGAAATCTCCGAAACCAGTCTTGCCCGCGAAGTCCGGATGCGGCAACACCGGGATGTGCGGTTGGGTCATGGCGACGTAGGCGTAGAACGGTATGCCGGCACTCACGCTGCGCTTCATGAAATCCACCGCGCGTCGCGTGACTTCCGCGTCGATCAGGCGGCGTTGCTTGAGGTCATAGACTTCGAGGTTGCGGCTCTTCTCGCCCTTCTTACCCTCCATGATGTGCTCCGGCTCGACGCCCGATTCCTTGAATCCGATCGCCGACGGATAGAGGGCTTCATCGGTCGTGCGCGGTATGCCAAACCATTCGTCGAACCCCTGGCTGGTCGGCAATCGGCTTTGGTCGCTGCCCAGGTGCCACTTGCCGAATTGAGCGGTAGCGTAACCCTGGCCGGAAAGCAGCTCAGCGATCGTGACTTCCCACTGCGTCAAGCCATCAAGCTGGCCGGGAAAGGGCACGGAGTGGGTGCCGCTGCGTATGGCGTGGCGTCCGGTCAGGATGGCCGAGCGGCTCGGTGTGCACTGCGCCTCGACGTTGAAGTTGAGCAGGCGCGTGCCCTCCGCGGCCAGCTTGTCGATGCGCGGCGTCGCCGCGCCCCGGAGGATGCCGCCACCATAGACGCCCACTTCACCGTAACCGAGATTGTCCATGAGGACAAAGACGATGTTGGGCTTCTTGTCGGCGGCGTGCGCAGTCATGGTCGCGGCCGCGTGCATAAACAACGCTGCCAGCAGCGACAGGCCGTAGTGGCGCGGTTTGGATTTCATGGCTTGGTTCCTTTCCAGGCTGATTGCTTGAATCGCTGCCGCGCCCGCTGCCATGCGACAGCGGGCGCGGCTATACGATTACTTTCTCACTGCGCCGCGATGGCAGCGGCCACCTTGCCGTCGTCGAGCTTGCGCTGGTCCTGCGCGGTCAAGGCTGCGGGCTTCAGGTACACCGTGGCCTTCACCAACTCGCCGGTGAACTTGAACGGCGTGTGGTAATCCTCGGTGACGGGTGTGCCGGTGTCTTCGCCGCAATCCAGCGTCTCGTCGAGTGAGAGGCGGAAGGCCAGGGTGCGTTCGATGCGGTTGGTGGCCACGGTTTTGCCGTCCACCTGCAACGTGCCCATGCCGCCTTTGCCCAGCCCGCCACCGTCGTAATTGAAGTCGAACAGGATGGTACGCGCGCCCGGCTTGAGCGCTTCGTTTCCGGCCACGCTGTAGCGCGCCACGCCCGCCAGGTTGTAGGTGAACACCGGTTTGCCCTTGAGCAGGTAGAGAGCGTAACCGGCGAAGCGTCCGCCGTGGGTGAGCAGCATGCCTTCCGCTCCGCCCTCGGGAATCACGACCTCGGCCCTGATCTGATACGACTTGTTCTTCAAGTCCGGCGCGGCGCCTTCGGGGATGCGCACCAGGCCGGGGAAATAGGTGAACTCGTCGCGCCCGGTCGTCAGGCTCGGCCGCAGGCTCACGTCGAAGCGGTCAACACGACCGTTTTCAATCGGCAGGACGTTGTATTTTTTCGCCTCGACCCAGAAAAGATCCTGCAACTCCTTGAGCTTGGCCGGGTGTTTGGATGCCAGGTCGTTGGCTTCCGAGAAATCCGCCTTGACGTTATAAAGCTCCCACTTGTAGTCGAGGACGGCAGGCAGACGGCCTTCCATTTCTGCCGCCGAATCCCACGGCGCAACCCCCGGCGTCGTCGCGGCCACCCAGCCATCATGGTAGATGGCGCGGTTGCCGAACATCTCGAAATACTGCGTCGTATGCTTCGACGGCGCTTTCGCGTCAGCAAACGAATAGACCAGGCTCGTGCCCTCGATGGGCTTCTGCGCGACGCCATTGATGCTCGTCGGCGCGGGCACGCCAGCCGCCTCAAGCAGGGTCGGCATGATGTCGATGACCGAGGCGAATTGCGAACGCAGCCCGCCCTTGTCCTGGATGCGCGCCGGCCAGGAGATGACCATGCCGTTGCGCGTGCCGCCGAAGTGCGAAGCGACCTGCTTGGTCCACTGGAACGGCGTGTCCATCGCGTGCGCCCAGCCAACCGGATAGTGGTTGAACGTGGTCGGACCGCCCAATTCGTCCATGCGACGCACGACTTCCTTCATGTCTTCGGGAATGGCGTTAAACACCGTCATTTCGTTGAGCAAGCCCTGCATCCCGCCTTCGCCGCTGGCGCCGTTGTCGCCCTGGATGTAAATCACCAGCGTGTTGTCGAGTTCACCCTGCGCTTCGATGCTGTCGAGGATGCGGTTCATCTGGTAATCGGCATGTGAAAGCGCCGCCGCATAGACTTCCATCATGCGGGCGAAGACCTTCTTCTGGTCGGCGTTCAGGCTGTCCCAGGCGGGAATGCCAGCGGAACGCGCGGTCAACTTGGTATCGGCGGGGATGACGCCCGCCGCCTTCTGCCGTGCGAAGGATTCCTCGCGCACCTTGTCCCAGCCCTGATCGAACTTGCCCTTGAATTTGGCAATCCACTCTTTCGGCGCGTGATGCGGCGCGTGCGCCGTGCCCGGCGCGTAGTAGGCGAGGAAGGGCTTGCCGGGCGCGGTCGCGTGTTGCATCCGGATCCAGTTGATGGTGTGGTCGGCCATGTCCACGTCGAAGAAATAGTCCTTCGCGTCGTGCGGCGGCTCGATCGGCTTGGTGCCTTCGACCAGCGCCGGGTTCCACTGGCTCGTATCGCCGCCGATAAAGCCGTAGAAGTATTCAAAGCCCAGCCCGGTCGGCCACAGGTCGAACGGCCCGGCCTGGCTGGTCATCCAGTCCGGCACGTTGTGGTTCTTGCCATACCAGGAGGTGTTGTAGCCGTTCTGCTTGAGGATTTCGGCGAAGGTGCCGTTGCTCTTCGACATCAGCGAGTTGTAGCCGGGGAAGCCGGTCGCCAGTTCCGTGATGACGCCGGTGCTGGCGCTGTGATGGTTGCGGCCGCTCAACAGTGCGGCGCGCGTAGGCGAGCACAGCGCCGTAGTGTGGAAATTGTTGTAACGCAGGCCGTTCTTCGCCAGCCGATCCATCGTCGGCGTCGGGATCGGCCCGCCGAAAGTGCTTGATGCAGCGAAGCCGACGTCATCGGTGAGGATGACGAGGATGTTGGGCGCGCCCTTCGGCGCCTCGACCGCCTTGGGGAAGTCTTTGACCGATTCTTTGGTGGTGCGCTCAAGCTTGCCAGCGAAGGGCTGTTCGGGGCGGGGCAGGATTTCCTGTGCCGCTGCCGATAGCGAAAAAGCCAGCGTGCCAACAAACGCTGCTGCAAGGACTTTCCGTGTGCGTCGGGTTTTCATTTTTGCCTGCTTTGGTTGTTGCGGATCAAGTGCGCTTGTCTGCACGGGATATCAATGGCTGATTCTGTTTCGTTGAAATGTAGGTCAATTGCCGTGCCGAATTGGGCGGTGGCGTAGCCTTGGCCGGAGAGCAATTCTGCGATGGTGACTTCCCACTGCGTCAAGCCGTCAAACTGGCCGGGGAAGGGCACGGAGTGCGTGCCCTCCGCGGCCAGTTTGTCGATCCGCGGTGTCGGCCCACCCCGGAGGATGCCGCCGCCGTAGACGCCAACCTCCCCGTAACCGAGATTGTCCATGAGGACAAAGACGATGTTGGGCTTTTTGGCCGCGGGCTGAGCGAGAGCCGACTTCGCAGGAAGCATTGCTGCAATCGGGACAACGAGACACAACAAAAGAGAGGCAATGGCGGGGACGCTACGCTTCGTCATGACGGCTCCTCGGTCAGGTATCGACTTCAGCGAACAAACGATCCCGTTCGGGACGGGCTTCCGGGTCTGGGCAGTGGGTACTGCAACTCTCTCAACATGCTGTCCAGGGATCCCTCTGAATTGCCTTCGCTTTCCATTGCAAGCCATTGCAGGATCGCTGACTCGTGGCGAACCATTGATTCGAGAACTTCGCGATCGTCCGGTGGGCCGATGCGAGCTATTTCTTCAAAGCGGGACAGGAAATTCTGCACCGCCGGCTTTATTACGCCGGCAAATTCGCCGAGGCTGCTCGTCGACTTATAGGCCACAACCATGGCGTCGACATCGCCCAGGTCCATGTTCTCGGTCAGGGGCATGCCATGTTTGGCAAGGAACGGACGCAATCGCGCCTTTGTTTCTGTTTCGAGTTGCAGCAACGTACCAAAGTGGTATCGGTCGCGTTCACCTTTTGCCACCTCGACAAGCGCGAGCGCAAAAGCTTCGCCGAGAATTTCGCTCTCATAGAGTTCCCGGACGCATGCCGGATAGGTCGCAGTGTTCACGATGTAGCTCACTTCATTTGTGGTTCGTCAGGTGTGCGTGATTCATCTTGTCGATGAGACCGTTGTGTCGACGAGCGCGTCCAGCAGCGCGCGCCGGACCGCCAGAATGTCCAGCGGTCGATCATGGCGATAGCGGGCGACTTCGCCTTCCGTATAGCCGGAGAAATCCGCTGGCAGCGCGCCAGCACTGAACGTCGCAAGAACCCAGTTGAGCACCGCGGCCAGTTCGCGATCACTGATCGGTGCCTGCGAGGCTCCGGGAACCTGCGCCAGATACCGACGCCCCGCATCGAGCGCAACGAATCGTCCGAGCTGCGCCAGCGACGGCACGTCTGGTTCGTGGCCGGACCCGTCGGCCAGGTGACAGCCTTGGCAGTGAATCATGTAGTTCGAGCGCGCCGAGAGTTCCGCACGTGCGGCAGGCGCCCAAGCGGCGAGTGCTGCCAGCAAGGCCGCAAACGCGCAGCGTGGCGCTTCGTACCTGGCCGCCATCGGTTACTCGCCCGCCTGCCCCAGCACTGCCGAAATCGTGCAGTGGTAAACGTTGCTCTTCGAACTCATGCACCAGTTGATGTCATTGCTCTTGGCGGGCATGTACATCGGCGAGTCGCCCTCGTTCCGGTTGCAGGGATCGCGGCCGCAGGAACTCTTCCCGCAACAGTCGTTGTAAGAAATGATGTAGTCGCGGCTATCGGTCGGATTGCGGCAAATGCCGATCCAGGTCGCCGCCGAAAGCTCGGTTCCCGGTGGGCAGTGTGTCTGAGTGCCGCCGCAGGATGCGCACGGGAACCCGTCGATCCCGCAGTGACGCCAGTACTCGCAAGCGGACGGATTGCCCTGCGGGGTATCCGACGACGGCTCGCTGGGAGCCGGCACCCTGGCGGCGGGTTCCGCACCGCGGGCAACGGGCAGGAGCGGAATGCCGGCGGCGCCGCCGATCAGCAGCGTTCCGAGACGCGCAAGTACGCTGCGGCGCGCCGTGCGCTTGGCGAGGTCCCGTGCCGACCCCTCGATCCAACGGTCCAGCATCTTCATGTCAACCTCCCTTCTTCGCGTACGGCCATGTGCTTGTCCTGTTGCTGCCGCAGGAACTCCTGCACCGTGGCGACCCCGCGCTCACCGGCCTCGAGGATGCTTTCCAGGTGCTCCCTCGTATTGACGAGGCCTTGCGCACGGACCACGCCCATCTCGTCGATGAGCACCGCATACGGCAGCTTGCCGACTCGATACGTCACGCCGAGTTCCGCCGCCACGACATAAGGGAAGGCTTCGAGTCCATGGCGCTCGATGAAGCGATGCTGGGCCTGCAGGTCGCCGTCGCTGGCAAGAACGATAGTCAAGCCGCTCTCACTGCGTCGCAAGGATTCGATGACTGGCAACAGCAGCTTGCAGACAGGGCAGGTCGGTGAGAGAAAGAACAACAGCACGCAGCGTCCGTCCGCGCGCGCGCCGCCAATGACGATGTCCTGTCCTGAGACAGTCTTCAGCTGCAGGCGCGGGGCCGCCTCGCCAGCCTTGAGACCGCCGGCCAGCAACAGCGCCCCGACGGGCGAGATGCGTTCGTGCAGAACGCCGATCTGGCGTGCAAGCGCCAATACGACGGTTCCGAGCGCCAGGACGACCACCCACAGGACGGCAATCGAAATCACCAGTGCATCATTCGTCATGATTCATGACTTCCTGTAGGTGTACCGACCCGGCCAGCAATCGGTTGCTCGTCATGTAAACCAGGAACAGGCCGATCATGCCGAACAGCACCGTGCCCGCATCGAGGCCGCCCAGGGGCCGCGCCGCCGTATCGAGGGTAATAGCCCAGCAGCACGCGACGAGCACGGTATTGCGGACGATCAAGCCCGCACTCAAGGACTGGCGCACGGCCAGACCGCTGCACCCACAATCGATGCTGCTGCGTCCGCGCAGCAGATTGATCGCAATCGCGACGGCATAGATCGCGAGGACGGAAGCTGCCACGATCGGCGCGGTATTTGACGCGGTCGGCCATAGCAGGCCGACCGTGATGGCCGGTTCGATTGCCACGATCGCCGCCGTCACCGGCCACAGCAATGTTCCCGGTACGAGCTGGTAGTTCGCCAGCGTGTCACGGAAGGCACGCAGATCGCTCAGCTTGTGGTAGGCAGCCTCGGCAAAGACCAGCGCGAGCAGTCCGCGCAGGATGTGGCTGATCACGGGATCGATTGCGTTCATGGCATCAATTCGCCTGAATGATCGTCGGCGACTCGCCCAACTGCGTGATGGTCCGCAGGTGGCTTCCACTGCGTGCATCGTAAACCTGCAGTGCCTGCTCAAACAGGAACGCCGTCAGGAGCAGGGGCTCGGCGTCCGGCGTCACCTGGATCGACGTTGCCGGTCCCTTCAGCGTGATGCGGCTGATCCGCTTGCGCGATGCCACATCGAAGACCCAGACCTCGGTACCCGGGTCCTTGCGCGTCTCGGGCCCGCCCTGGTGCATCAAGGCGTACAGCCGACCGCCTTGCTCATGCACCGCCAGATTCTGCATGCCGCCGACACGCCATGACGCCTTGCTATCCTCATCCGTGAACAGCGACCAGGTCGGGTCGAAACGCAGGTCGGCTCCCGCAACGTCGACCGGATGCACGACACCGTCGACCGACACGAAATACAGCAAGTCGCCGAGCCGCACGGCCTTCTCGGTGACGGGATCCTTCCCGGCCTCAAAGAACGGCTTGCTGGTCGCTCTCGCCGACTCGCGTCCGTCAGCGCCCAGCGTGAGGGTCAACAACGTGCCGTCGCCACACAGGCTGGCGACGCGCCGCGTGCCGGCGGGGTAGACCATGCCGCAGCCAGGGATCGCAATCTCCTCGACGAACTTGCGGTTGACCATGTCGGCGATTGAGACGCTCTGCGCGGGGGTCATGTTGAAGACGGCCATGAATTGGTCGTCGTCGGTCAAGGTCGAATAGGCGAGGTTTGGCATTCCGGTCGCGCGCTTGGCAGGAATCACCACTTCGCCGACCGGCTCGAGGTTCGCCCGGTCGAAGATCAGGATGACGTCGGTCCGGGTGCCACGATTCAACCGGGAGTAAAAGGTCGTGGCCGCGTACAACTCCGGGCGCGACCGCGGCAGGTTGAGATGCATGAAGAGTGCGCCCGTACTCAGCGTGCCGAGAAATCGACCGGAATCCGCATCGACGAGGTAAGAGCGGCCGTCCGGCATGTGGAAGAACGACACGTCGTTCACCCAGGCCCAGTGCGGTCCGTAGTTTGTGGGCAGCGTGGCGCGGCCAGCCGTGTCGACCGGCACTTCAGCATGCACGGCAGACGAGACGACTAAGACGGCGCCGAAAATTGCAAGCGCCGCTGCCGCCCGCGCTCGCGTACCGCCAAGGATCCCGTCGTGCATGTGAAGTCCCCCTCGTAATATCAGCGCGAATACTCCCCGCTGGCTCGTTACCAGATTACCAACCGGCCCATCCTCAGAACCGCCAGGTCGCCTCGATGCCGTACGTGCGCGGCAGACCCATCAGGCCGTATACATAACCGAAATTGTCGAGCAGGTTGATCATCGACGTGCGGTAGTTCTCGTCGGTGAAGTTCTTGACCCACAGCGCCACCTCGAGACCCGGCTCGCCCGGCTTCAATGCTAGGCGCGCGTTGCCGAGCGCGTAGCCGTCCTGCTGAGTCACTTTGTCGCCAAACACATCGAAGTACTGACTGTCCACGTAGCTGCCATCGACCTGGAATTCCAGGTCCCCGTACGAAAACGACACGACGTCCCAGTTCATCCCGACGGTCAGACTGTACTCGGGCGCCAGCGGTAGGGAGTTGCCCGCGAGATTGACGCCGTTGAGCGCTCCTTCGTCGATCTCTGACTGAAGCAACGCCAGGCTGCCGTTGAATCGCAGCCGGTCGGAGACTCGATACACCGACTCGAGTTCGCCACCGTAAATATTCGACTTGGGGACGTTGACCAATTGTTGCACCGCGGTTGACGCATCGACGTTCAGGAACTGTTGGTCCTCGTAGCCATACCAGAATACGGCACCGTTCAGCCGCAGTCGCTGGTCGAGCAGGTCAAGCTTGAAGCCACCCTCGACCGCAATCAGGGTCTCCGGCTTGACCACCGTCAGCTCGGACGAATCGAAGAATGCCTGGCCGTTGAACGCGCTCGAGCGGTAGCCCTGGCTCAACGAGAGGTACAGCAGGTTCCCGGCGTCGGTTGTGTAGTCCAGGCCGAGCTTGCCGGTCACCTTGCCGTCGGAGTAACTGCGCCGCGTGCTTGGCCCGGGAAGGTCCGCGCTGCCGGGAATCAGGTTGGCGAGTTGCACGCCGTCACTGCCGGCGAGCAGGGAGCGGAACCCTTCCAGGTCGCCGCTGTCGTGGGTGTAGCGCGCGCCGAAGCGCAGCTTCACCGCATCGGTCAGGTCGTAACTGCTGTCGAAATAGATCGCCGCGCTGTCGCGCGTCTGCTCGTAGTCGTTCGAGACGGTGCAACCGGCCGGAAATACCTGGGCTTCCGTGCCGATGGTGGCGACGCTGTCGATGCAATCCTGGTAGTTGAGACTGCCGTCGAAGTTGAGGTCGATGTCGGAGAAGATGCTGATGGACGTGCCGCCCTCGACGACCTCACGCGACAGGTAGCCACCGACGATGAAATCGAAGGGCCCACCCAGGTTGGAGGTCAGGCGCAGGTCCTGCGTGACCTGGTTCGCATCGAAGTCATAGGGAATGAAAAGAACATCGAGCGAAGTCCCGTCCGAGTCTTCCGGCAACTCGAACTGCCCGTCGTCCCAGGACGTAATGGAGGTCAGCGCGAGGCGGTCGCTCAAATCATAGTTGATCGTCAGTGAGGCTGAGTCGGTCGCCAGAGTCTCCCGCTGCACCCGGTTGGCCTCGTTCTCGTGGTCGTTCAAGCCGGTGCGGAAATCGTCGGTTGCGGGATTGGTGACAGGATCGATCGAGTTGAAAAGGCCATACACGCCACCGCCGACACCGGCGGGTCCTGGCGTCGCCACGACACCGTGTGCGATGCCGGAGGACTCGCTGGTCGACGCGCGCAGAATGAACGAAAGCTCATCCGTCGGTTCCCACAGCAGCGACAACCGCAAGCCGTACTGCTTCAGCTGGTCCATGTCGTCTTTGCCGGGGAGCAGGTTCTTCGTGTACCCGTCCGCTTCGGCATAGGTGAAGGCGATTCGGGCTGCAACGGTGTCCGACAGTCCGGTCTGTGCGGCGCCTTGCGTCTCCCAACGATTGAAATTGCCGAACCCGGCGGAGAGGTAGCCGCTGGTTTCATACCCGGGGCGCGCCGTGATGAAATTGACCGCACCGCCCGTGGTGTTCTTGCCGTACAGCGTGCCCTGCGGTCCGCGCAGCACTTCGACGCGATCGAGGTCGTAGAGGAAGGGACCCATCAGAGCGGGCGTGCCGCGGTACACCTCGTCGGTGTATACCGCCACGGGGCTGGACTGGTTGGGGCTGTAGTCGTTCATCGACACGCCGCGCAACGCAAAGATCGGCGCGCCGCCGCCCAGCGTGCTGGCCGCCGATAGATTCGGCACGTGCTGCGCGAGTCCGGCGGGATCATCGACGCGCATGTCGCGTATCGCCTTGGCGCCGAACGCGGTGATCGACACCGGTACGTCCTGCACGCTTTCCTCGCGCCTCTGCGCTGTCACCACGATCTCTTCGATCGCATTGGCGGATGTCGGTGCTGTCTGTGATTGCGCAGCCGGAGCGGCAAGAGTCGCCGCCAGGGCGCTCGCGGAAAGCAGCGCGTTACGCATGTATGGATCTCCGAGAAGTCATGGGACTAGCGAGTGACGGTCTGGTCGAGGGTGCCGAGAAAACAAATCACGGCCGCGCGTGCGCCGTCGTTCCTTAATCCTGAGAACGCCATATAGGTGCCTGGCACTCGGGCTGGCGGGTCAAGCAGGTACCAGTCAAGCGTCGCGGCGGACCACGGCTCACTACGACTCGCCATTGCCGCGGAATAGGTGAAGCCTGGCGCGCTTGCCGGGCGGCGACCCACGACGCCGTACAGACTGGGACCGGCGGGACCATTCTGTCCCGCCACGACCGAGTGACACGTGGCGCACTTCGTTGCAAATACGTCAGCCCCGGTGCGAACATCGCACGGCGGTTCGGCAAACGCGGTTGAGGCCGCCATGGTAATTAGCGCAGCGGCGCCTGCGCGGCGCCTGAACCGGGATGCAGACCCCATGATCATCAGGCCAGTTGCTCGCTGACTTCCCGCGCAACGCGTGCACCGCGCGCGATCGCGCCATCAATGAAGTTTCGCCAGCTGTTGTCGCCCACGTCGCCGCCCGCCATGAAGATCTGGCCTTCAGGCCGCGCCAGCTCCATGAAGTACTTGGACATACCACCCGGCACGAAGCCGGTGAACGTCCCGAGCGCGTACGGATCGCTGCCCCACGCGTAGCTCGTGCACCCCAGGACTTCGACGCCAGGCTCGAATTTGCGGAGCATTGCCTGCACCGACGCCTCATCGTTACCGTCGACGTCACCTGCGCGCGGCAGGAAGCCGACGAGAAGCGTGTTCTGTTCAAACTCTGCATAGGTGAAGAAGAGGCCCGCACCCGGCAACGAAGGCGACGCCCACTCGACCTTGCCCAGGCGGCCTTTCACTTCGGCGTAGACCTTGATGCCACATGCCGCGTAGGCCGAACGGGACGCGGCGATTTTCGTGTCGGACAGGCCCGGCGCGAACTCGATGTTCTTCAGGACACGCGGTGGGAGCGCGAGTATGACCGCTCGCGCCGAGATGGCAGGTTCCCCGTGGGCCGTGACCAGGACGACTCCGTCACGCTGTTCGACCCGGCTGACAGGAGCGTTCAGGCGAATGTCTGCGCCGCCGTCCGCGGCGATGCGACGGGCCAGGGCACCGGTGCCGTCACGCATCTTATAGCGGCTGAGCGCGTCGACCGCGGTCGCCCAGCTGTTGAGGCTGAGGGCGTACCAGCGCAGCATCTCCACATACGACGCCTGTTCGATCGGACAGTGCGCCATGGCCTCGAGCACGGACACCAGAAACCCGCGCTGCATGGAATTGAGCTTGATCTGCTGCAGCCGATCGGCGGCTGACATGGCGTCGCGCTGCCCGATCTCCTTCCAGCGGTACTGACTATCGTAGGGTCGTTCCCAGACCAGCCCCGATTCCGCGAAGTAGCTTGTCATCGCCGCAGCGATCTCGTCGATGCGGCTCGCGCTCGCAAAATCGCTGCGTTCGGCGCCATCGACGACGACGACCCGGTCCGGGGTAGCCCCCGGAGTCTCCTCGACCTCGATTCCGTACCGCTCGATCTCCGACCACACGGCCGGCTGAGTCCAGTGGACCCAGGTCCCACCGAGTTCGATGTGGTGGCCGCGGAACTGCGTATCGAACGTGCGCCCGCCCAACCGGCTCTTCGCTTCGAGAAGCAGGGTTCGAAGGTTGTTCTTCTTGCAGTCCCGAGCGGCGGTCACGCCGGAGAATCCGCCACCGATGACGATGACGTCATAGTCGGTTTGCGTCGCGCGTTTGACCTCCGTGCCACCGGCAGCCTGCGCGGCGCCCGGCGCGGCGGCGAGGAGCGCGAGCCCTCCGCCCGACACCGCCGCAGCGCTCGCGAGGAAATCTCGCCGGGACACCCGTTTTCCTGATTCCGGCAATTTCCTGTTCATACGCGCCTCGGTCGGACAACTGTCCTAACCATAGGACGCTCGTCCTATTGTGTCAACCTGCACTGGGTTAAGATCTCGCTCATGAAAGGCAAGTCAACCGCCAACGCTCGATCCGCCCCCAAGCGGTCGGGCAAGCCACGCAGTCACCGCGTAATGCCGCGGCGCAGCAACAACGAGAACGACCCGACCGTCGAGCGCATTCTCGAGAACGCTCGCGCAGTGTTAGTCACGCATGGGTATGCCGCATTTACGTCGCGCCGGGTGGCAGAAGCTGCCGGCATGGCTGTTGGCAATCTGACCTACCACTTCCCGACTAAGCGCGAATTGCTTCGCGCGCTGATCGCGCGACTGCTGCAGTTTTATGCGCAGCGATTTGAGACCTTTCTCGCAGACTCGAGACGCGATTCCGCACTGGACCTCGAGATGCTGGTGCGCTGGGTGTGGACCGACGCCATTGGTGTCGACACGACGCGCACGTTCCGCGAACTCTGGGCCCTTGCGCTGCATGACGTGGTCATCCGCCGGGCGATCGATGACTTTTATGACGAGGCGATCGGCGGCGTCGTGCAGCTCCTGAAGCAGGCACAACCGCGCGCGGACGTGCAGACGATCCGTCTACTGGTGCAATTGCTCGCGATGGTGTCGGAAGGTGGTTCGGTGCTCTATGGGACCGGCCGTGAACGGGCCGTTCCTCATGCCAGTATTCTCGAACTGGTACCGCGGCTCATTGATCTGGTTGCGCCGGAACTTCGGACTGCCGCCAACACCTCCGGCAAAGAGGGCCCGCGACGCGTCGCGTCGTCCTCGGACCGTGCGAGGTAAGTCCATACAGGCGTGAAGACCGTGAATTTTTCCAGGACCGCGCGCTTGAGGAACAATCGGTTTCATCGATGAACCGGCTCAATGCGACAGCTCGAGTGGGAACACGTCGAAATGTAAACTTCCTGGCCAGCTTTCTCACACAGCCTCGGTCTAACTCAGGCCCTCACTCGACCGCTCGAAGGTTGCATGTGCTTCATTTCAGCGACTCGACTGCGACTTCAACGGTCAGCGCATGTGCGAACGCTGCCAGTACCGATTTGTCTTCAGTCACCAATGGCGCGCCGAGGACGTCCGCGAGCGCCACGAACTCGGCGTCGTATGCGGACAGCCGACTGGCCTCCGTCACCGCAAACACGCGATCACTCGGCACGTAGTGCTCGCATCCCGCCAGCGCGGCCTCAGCCGCCGCCATGATCTGGCGCGCCTGGGAATAGTCCAGGCTCCCATCGCGGCAATACCCAGTGAGGATGTTGCGCAACTCCGAGCGCCACAGCACCGGCGCATGCCAGTCGGGATCGAGCTTTCGCAGGCGATGGGCGAGCGCAGTCTGATCGCCGTTGATCCAGCAGTACGCGATAACGTTGCTGTCGACGACGATCACGCGCGGCCGGAACCGCGATAGCGCCGGACCCGCGTGTGATCGACATGTGGCAGGGCTGCCACGAAGCGCTCGAGCTGCACCTGCTCCGAGGCGACGTCCACAGCAGGGGCTTCGAGCTGGGCTTCCAGCAGCGCCAGGATTTCCCGGTTCAGGCTCCGCCGGTTGGATTCGGCACGCGTTTTGAGCCGCAGGTGCAGCTCGGCCGGTATGTTTTTCAGCGTCAGGTTGAGCATGAGTCCAGCGGTACCACTTCGGTTCCGTTATGGTGCCTTTCATCGATGCAACGATCAAGCACGGCCAATTGTCACCGGACCGACGGCGCGGATCGCTTTGAATTTGCAGGTATTGCGACCAAATTGGTCCGCTGGACGAATGGGAACGGGTCCAAGCCGTCTAAACTTCACGCCCCATGCAATCCGCCGCCCGCGAACTCTTCTCTTACCGCAAGTACTGGGCGCACCGCTTCGGTGCTGCGCCGTTCCTGCCGATGTCCAAGGCGGAGATGGACGCGCTCGGCTGGGATTCGTGCGACGTCATACTGGTCACGGGCGATGCCTACGTCGACCACCCGAGCTTCGGCATGGCCATCGTTGGTCGCCTGCTCGAAGCGCAGGGGTTCCGCGTCGGCATCATCGCGCAGCCGGACTGGCACTCGACCCGCGACTTCATGAAGCTCGGCAAGCCGAACCTGTTCTTCGGCATCACCGGCGGCAACATGGATTCGATGGTGAATCGCTACACCTCGGACCGTCGCATCCGCACGGATGACGCGTACACCCCGCATGGCGCGGGTGGCGCGCGACCTGATCGCTGCGTGATTGTTTACTCGCAGCGTTGCCGCGAAGCCGCGAAGGACGTGCCGATTGTGATCGGTGGCATCGAGGCCTCGCTGCGTCGCATCGCGCACTTCGACTACTGGTCGGAGAAAGTTCGCCGCTCGGTCCTGCTCGACGCGAAGGCCGACCTGCTCGTGTTCGGCAACGCCGAGCGGCAGATCTGCGAGATTGCACATCGGCTCGCGGCCGGCAAGAAGATCGAAGAGATCGACGACCTGCGCGGCACGGCGTTCGTGCGCAAAGCGCTGCCCGAAGGCTGGGCGGAAATCGATTCGACGACGATCGACACGCCAGGGCCACTGGCGCCGCCGGTCGATCCGTATGCGATGGAACCGGTGTCAGCGAGCGGCAAACAGCAGCGAGCGTCGGCCAAGACGTCTGCGACGACGCCTCCGACGGCCAACGGTGACGCTGCACGCGCTCCAGCCGACAAGACGTTGGCACGGACTTCCGGATCTGCCCGGGAGGCCGTCCGCGCCATGGACGGCGCGGCCGGAGCCCCCATGGATGGGTTTACGGCGTCCTCCCGGGCAGATCGGGAAGGCCGGGACAGCGTCGTAGTCGGCACCACGGAGAGCGTGCTGAAGTTTCACCGACGCCCGCCGAAGACCGCCGACCGCGAGCACAGCTTCATCCGCATGCCGTCGTACGAAGCGGTGGCAGACGATCCCATCCTGTACGCGCACGCCTCGCGCATCCTGCATCTCGAAGCGAATCCCGGCAACGCGCGCGCGCTCGTGCAGCGACACGGCGACACGGACGTGTGGCTGAACCCACCGCCGATCCCGCTCACCACCAAAGAGATGGACGCGGTGTACGAGCTGCCGTACCAGCGCGTGCCGCATCCGTTCTACGGCGACGCGAAGATTCCCGCATACGAGATGATTCGCTTCTCGATCTCGATCCAGCGCGGCTGTTTCGGCGGCTGCACCTTCTGTTCGATCACCGAACACGAAGGCCGCATCATCCAGAACCGTTCCGAAGACTCGGTGATCCGGGAGATCGAAACGATCCGCGACACCGTGCCGGGCTTTACCGGCGTGATTTCGGACCTGGGCGGGCCGACGGCCAACATGTACCGCGTCGCGTGCAAGTCGCGCGAGATCGAAGCCGCCTGCCGCAAACCTTCCTGCGTGTTCCCGGGCATCTGCCCGAACCTGAACACCGACCACTCGCCGCTGATCAAGCTGTACCGGCGTGCCCGCGAGTTGAAGGGCGTGAAAAAGGTGCTGATCGCTTCGGGTGTGCGCTACGACCTCGCGATCGAATCGCCCGAGTACGTGCAGGAACTGGCGCAGCACCACGTGGGCGGCTACCTCAAGATCGCGCCGGAGGCGATCGGCGACGGCCCGCTCTCGAAGATGATGAAGCCTGGCGTCGGCACCTATGACCGCTTCAAGGAGCTCTTCGACAAGTTCTCTAAGGAAGCAGGCAAGGAGCAGTACCTGATTCCTTACTTCATCGCGGCGCACCCGGGCACGCGCGACGAAGACATGCTCGAACTCGCGCTCTGGCTGAAGCGCAACGGCTTCCGTGCCGACCAGGTGCAGGCGTTCCTGCCCTCGCCGATGGCGACCGCCACCGCGATGTACCACTCGGGCAAGAATCCGCTGCACCGGGTGACGCGCACCTCGGAGGACGTCGTCATCCCGAAGGGCACGCGGCAGCGCAGGCTGCACAAGGCGTTCCTGCGCTATCACGATCCGAACAACTGGCCGCTGCTGCGCGAAGCGCTGCGGCAGATGGGACGCTCGGACCTGATCGGCAATGGCCGCAACCAGCTGGTGCCGACGTACCAGCCGATCGGCACCGGCCGCGCCCATGAAGGTCATCGCAAGCCCGGGAAGACCGCGGCAGCGTCGACGCGATCGCAGCCGCAGACGGCCGCCAAGGCGAAGCCTGCGCAGCCGTTCCGCACCCAGCACACGGGATTGCCCCGCTCGCCGACCGCAGCGCCGCGGCGCCCGACTGGGCCGAAGCGCAAACCGAGCCGGTGATCCCGCCCGGTGCGCCGGCGGGGTGATCGGTCCGACGACCGTCACCCCGAAAGCCTCACTCAGGCCTTCTTGGCTTTCTTCTCGGCGCGCTTCTCGTCCTTCGACTTCGCCGGCTTCTTCTTGGTTTCCTTCTTTCGATCCATGCCCTTGCCCATGTCGCTCACTCCCGTGGTGATTGGTCAGTTCGATCGAACGCAAGCCGGCCCACGATAAACGCCGGCACCGAAAGAAGCCATCGCGGAAAGAACGTCATTCGCTCCACGTGAAGCTCAGCCAGACGCGCCGTCCTTCGAGCCGGTAGTAACTCGCGTCGGCGAGTTCGCTCTCGGCGACCGGATCGCGTTGATCCGACAGGTTCTCGCCATCGAGACGCACCTCCCAGCGCGGCGTGCGCCAGCCGATGCCCGCGGACCAGCTGGTGAAGCCTGGCGCCAGCGCAGTGTTCCGCTTGTTCAGGTAGCGCGCGCCGGTGTAGCGGACGTCTGCACGCGCAACGAAACCCGACGACGGCGCCCACACCGCGCCGAACGCACCGAGGTCGCGCGGCGTCATTTCCTGGCGATTGCCTTCGAGCTGTGTCGGTACGCCGTCGAAGTCCCGCACGTAGTCGCGGAACCGCGCGTCGTGCAGGCTCCAGGCCGCCCGCAGCGTCAGGTCGTCGGTGACGTGCGCGCGCAACTCGGTCTCGATGCCGCGGAAGCGCTCGGCACCCGCATTCTCGAGCGATGGCAAGCCGTTCGAACTGCTCGGCAGCACGAGGTTTTCCAGATCCATCTGGAACAGGTTGATCTCGAATTCGAGGCGGTGGTCCGCAAACGCGCCGCGCGCGCCGACTTCGATGCTCTCCCCCGTTTCGGGCTCGAGGATTCCAGGCTCGGCATCGAGGCCGAAATCCACGGCCGCCGGCTTGAACGTGTTGCGGTAGCTGGTGAACAGCTTCACGTCATCCGTGCCATCCGTCCAGGCGGTGAACACCGCGCCCGCACTGCCGCTCAGCCGGTTCGTGCCGCGCTGATCGGACCCCTGCTCGACGCCGACGCCGAACTCTTCGGCGCGCGTGTCGCGGGATTCGTCGACGAGGTTCAGGCGCAGCCCGGCGTCGAGCCGCAGCCGCTCCGTCGCCTGCCATGCCGCATAGCCATACAGGCCGCCGAGGTGACGAGTGACGTCGATACCGACGTTGCTGTTGAGCGGCACGTCGCCGGCATGCGGCGCGCCTGAACCGTTGGCCGCGACCGTGTAGTCGTAGTCGCCACCGCTGGTCGAGCCGTCGCCGAACAGGTAGTCCGCGCCAACGACGAATTCGAACTGCGCCACGCTGGTGATTTTCGCGTGCGTGTCGAGGTATACGTCGTCCTGCGTCGTGCGCGTGCGGAAACCCTGCGCGTCGAACGTCGGTTGCGCCAGGCTGGTGACGAACCCGCGCTCCGTCTTCGTTTCCGTGTGCGCATAGGAGGCCAGCGCCGACCACGACCCGTACGATCGTGGCTGGGTGAACTCCGCGCTCAGCGCCAGGCGCGTCGGATCGATGTGCGCGCCGCGCGGGTTGTAGTTGGCATCGATCGGCACGAGCGGCGACAGGACGCTGCCCTGGCGCGGCACCGGGCTGACCGGCGACTGCTCGACGGCGGTCGCGTCGAGGTTCAGCCGCAGCTTGCCGTCGGCCACCTCGCCCTCGTTGCGCCATCCGACGTGGGCACGCTGGAAATCAGCTCGATCGTCGGCAAGCCCGCGTTGCTCCGCATCGAGCGTGATGCGGGATTCGAACCCCGCCAGACCAGGCAGGTCGCCAGGCAAATCGAATGAGGCGCTGCCTGCCACGCTTGATTCAGTTCCCACCGAACCGGTGCAGCGTGAGCCACCCGACCCGGGTGCGCGGTGCACGACGTGGATCACGCCCACGAACGAGGTCGCGCCGTACATGACGGGCGCCGCGCCGCGCAGGATCTCGATGCGTTCGACGTCCTGCAGGCTGAGGGTGACCGTATCGGGGTTGAATGCGCCACCCCACGGCACGCCGTCCACGAGCAGCAGGAACGCATCGAACTCGCGCAAGCCCCACATTTCCGGCACGGCCGCAGCCGGTCCGCCATCACCGCCCGGCGCAATGTCGACGCCCGCGACCAGCGCCAGGGCCGACCGCAGGTCATTCGCCCCTCGATTGCGCAGGTCCGCGCCGCTGACGACGGTGGTCGACGCAGACAGGCGGCTGCGGTCCTCGACGATGCGCGTCGCGACCACGACCACGACCGGTCCGGACGGAACAGCCTGCGGTGGGACGTCACCAAACATGCACGAACTCCCTCGTTCCCCGGGTCCCGGATACCTGAACGCCGCGACGATCGCGGCGTTCAGTGGGAGCGGCCCCGAAAACGGCAGCTTAAATCAGTTGTAGCGGTTCGTCTTGAACGAGTCGGACGCGGCTTGAAGGCCTTCGCCACCGAATACGCATCCCAGATATCGATGCCGAACTTGAACCACAGGAAGAGCCAGCCCGACAGGCCGAGCACCGGGTAGACGACCACGCTGGTGGCGTGTGGGTCATGCGCACGCACTCAGCACCGGATCCGACACGCGATCCGCGACGTTGCACCGGTTCTGCACCGCGACGATCGGCACGATGCGTCGCGCGCGTTCGAGTTCCTGCACATCGAAGTTGGACACCCCGACGTGGCGAATCCTGCCTTCCTGCTGCAGCCGCGCGAACTCGCCAACGGAATCCTCCAGCGGCACGGCGTTCGGCATGGCACAGGTCCTTGGTCCTTGGTCTTTGACTTAACGCTCCTCACACGCGTGACGGGAGTCACTCATTGGCCCGTCCGTCGTGTCTGGAACCGCAGGGAGGGTTAGCGTTCCCCACGTGTCCAGTCGGAACTCGATCGCTGACGAGCCGAGGAGGTTTTGATGCAATCGTTCACAGCATTGGCGCAACGCGCAGGGATTGCGCTGCTCATGGCCCTGCCGTGCGCTGCGCTCGCCACACCCCCGAGTTGGGCGCCTGCGCATGGCTGGCGTAAGAAGAATGACCCGACCTATGCCGGCTACAGCGGCCGCGCCTGGGACTACGACTATGGCGTGCGCTCTGGCTCGTGCGATCGCGACCGGATCGGCCAGGTGCTTGGCGTCGTCGTCGGTGGCGTTGCGGGCGGTGCGATCGGCGGCGAGGTCGCCAAGGGCAGCGCCGAGCGCAACGTGGCCATCGTGGTTGGCACGGTCGTCGGCGCGGCCATCGGCTCCGAGATCGGGCGACGCATGGACAAGACCGATCGTTCCTGCGTCGGCCACTCGCTCGAACTCGCCGACTACGGCCAGAGCGTCCGCTGGACCAATCCGAATACCCGGGTGACATACCAACTGACGCCGCTCGACGCCGAGCACGGCAGTGACGGGTGCCGCCGGTTTCTGCTCATCGCGCACGGTTCTTTTGGCCTGAACGAGGGCCGCACGGTCGCCTGCACCGACGGCCGTGGCGTCTGGCAGCTCGACGACGACCGTCTAACCCGTCGCTGAGGCGCAGATGCCGGGTCGTTGATGCCCCATTGGGCGCATGCTAGCGTGCGTCCGCTTCCTGGGGGATCGATGAAGAGCACCCGGCCGACATCGCGCGACATCGCCCGCCTCGCGGAAGTTTCGCAGGCCACGGTTTCGCGCGCCTTGCGCAATAGCCCCCTCGTCCGCCCCGAGACCCGGGAGCGCATCGAATCGATTGCGAATCAGCTCAGCTATCGCACGGATCGTCGTGCGGCCGGGCTGCGTACGCGCCGCTCGAACACGCTGGCCTTGCTGCTGTTCGAGGAATCCTCCGCAGACGGCCAGATCAACCCGTTCTTCCTGTCGATGCTGGGTCACATCACGCATGCGACGGCCCGGCGCGGCCTCGACCTGCTGGTGTCCTTCCAGCAGTTGAGCGACGACTGGCACACCGAGTACCAGCTGAGCAATCGCGCCGACGGGCTGATCCTGCTCGGCTACGGCGACTACATCTCGTCCATGCCGCGGCTGCAGAAGCTCGCCGACGCTGGCGCCAATTTCGTCATCTGGGGACCGGACGTGGACGGCACCCCGGGTCGTTACGTTCGCACCGACAACACCGCGGGCGGGCTGCAGGCAACTCGCCATCTGCTGCGCCTCGGGCGCAAGCGCATTGCCTACCTCGGCGGTTCGTCCGATCACTGGCCGGAATTCCAGGCGCGCTTCAGCGGCTACGAGCGGGCGCTGCGCGAGGCGGGCATCGAGCCCGATCCACGCCTGTCGGTCGCAGCACAGTCGAGTGAACAAGCGGGCCACGAAGCGGCCACGGGCCTGCTCGACTCGGGCGTGTCGTTCGATGCGATCTTCGCGGCGAGCGACCTCATTGCGATGGGTGCGATCGGCGCACTGCGCGACCGTGGCCGGTCGGTGCCGGGCGACGTGGCGGTCGTCGGGTTCGACGACATCGCAGCGGCGGCGCATTTCATTCCGCCACTGACGACGGTGCAGCAGGACACGCATCGCGCGGCCGACATGCTCGTCGACAACCTGCTGAAGATGACCTCGGGCGAGCCGGTCGAGTCCGCGCTGATCGAGCCAAAGCTGGTGGTCCGCGGCTCCTGCGGCGGTTCAGCCAGCGCGTAGTTGCGGCGCGAGCTGCGCAGCCTCGCTCGCCGCGTTGCGGATCGCGGCCCAGTCACCGGCAGCCAGCCACGCCTTCGTCACGATCGACGACATGCCGACGCAGAGCACGTTCGGCAGCGACAGGTAGTCGCTCGCGTTCGCGAGCGTGATGCCACCGGTCGGACAGAACGCGACCGTGGGCAACGGCGCGGCCAGTGCTTTGAGCAGCGCAGCGCCGCCCGACTGCGCGGCCGGAAAGAACTTCAGCGTGTCGATTCCTGCGTCGAGCGCAGCCATGATCTCGGTCGGCGTCGTGGCACCCGGCAGCAGCGGGATGCCGTGGTCCTTCGCCGCATCGACGAGGTGCGACGAGAAACCAGGGGACACGATGAACTGGCTCCCCGCCTGCACCGCCGCGACGAACTGCGCGACGTTGATGACGGTTCCGGCGCCGACCACGGCGTCCGGGACGGCAGCACGCATCGCGCGAATGCTGTCGAGCGCGGCCGGCGTGCGCAGCGTGACCTCGAGCACCGTGAGCCCGCCGGCGACGAGCGCCTCGGCCAGGGGGACGGCATGCGCGAGATCGTCGATTGTCAGGACCGGAATCACCGGCGCTCGCTGCAGTAAATTACGCACGGGTAGCCTTCCTCGGGTTCAATGTCGCTGCGCGATGCAGCACAGCGCACCGTTTTCGGCGTCGCCGACCAGGCGGCGAAAATTGGCAAAAAGTTCGCGGCCCGAACCAAAGCGTGAATCGTACGTGACTTTGGCGGGCGGGCGTTCGAGCCAGCGCGCGTCGGCTCCCAGCAGTTCGAGCGTGCCGGCGTGGGCGTCGAAGCGGACGACGTCACCTGTCCGTACGCGTGCCAGCGGGCCACCTACGTCCGCTTCGGGCGTGAGATGAATGGCTGCGGGCACCGGGCCCGAGGCGCCCGACATGCGGCCGTCCGTGACCAATGCGACCTTGAAACCGCGACCCAATAGTGAAGTGAGCGCCGGCGTCATCTGGTGCAGTTCGGGCATCCCGTTTGCGCGCGGACCCTGGAAGCGCACGACAGCCACGAAGTCGCGCTCGAGCTTGCCTGCCTTGAAGGCCGCCAGCAGCTCGGACTGGTCCTCGAACACGATCGCGGGCGCCTCGATCACGAAATGCTCGGGCTGCAGCGCAGACGTCTTGACCACCGCGCGACCGAGGTTGCCGCGCATCAACCGCAGACCGCCGTCCGCACTGAACGGACGAGCGACGGGACGGACGATGGTTTCGTCGCCGCTGGTGTCGGGCGCGGGACGCCAGCGCAGCACGCTCCCGTCGAGCCAGGGCTCCTGCGTGTAGGGGGAGAGGCCGGTACCGACGATGGTTGCGACGTCGCCGTGCAGCAACCCGGCGGTCAGCAATTCACGAATGACGAACCCCGTGCCGCCAGCTGCCTGGAACTGGTTCACGTCCGCCTTGCCGTTGGGATAGACGCGCGCAAGCAGCGGCGCCACGTGCGACAGCGCGTCGAAATCGTTCCAGTCGATGCGAATGCCGGCCGCCGCCGCGATCGCGACTAGGTGAATGGTGTGGTTGGTCGAACCGCCGGTGGCCAGCAGCGCGACGATCGCGTTGACGATGGCACGCTCGTCGACGATGCGACCGAGCGGGCGATACTCGGTTCCCTGCGCCGTGATCGACGCCGCGCGCTGCGTCGCGGCGACGGTGAGCGCGTCGCGCAGCGGGGTGCCAGGATTGACGAAGGCGGCGCCCGGTACGTGCAACCCCATGACTTCCATCAGGAACTGGTTGCTGTTCGCGGTGCCGTAGAAGGTGCAGGTGCCGGCCGAGTGGTAGCTCTGCATCTCGGCTGCGAGCAGCACGTCGCGGCCGACCTTGCCTTCCGCATACTCGCGCCGGACCCGCGCCTTGTCCGGGTTCGGCAAGCCCGACGGCATCGGCCCGGCGGGTACGAACACGGTCGGCAGGTGCCCGAACGCCAGCGCGCCGATGAGCAGCCCCGGCACGATCTTGTCGCACACACCGAGACAGAGCACGGCATCGAACGCATCGTGCGAGAGCGCGACGCCCGTCGCCATCGCGATCACGTCGCGACTGAAGAGAGACAGTTCCATGCCGGGCTGACCCTGGGTCACGCCGTCGCACATCGCCGGCACACCGCCGGCGAACTGCGCCACCGCACCCGCGTCTCGCGCAGCGCGCTTGATCAGGGCGGGATAGCGCTCGAGCGGCTGGTGCGCCGAGAGCATGTCGTTGTAGGCCGAGACGATCGCGAGGTTTGGCCAGGCCAGCGCCTTGAGGCCTTCCTTGTCGGTACGCTCCGACGCGGCGAAGGCGTGTGCGAGGTTCGTGCAGCCGAGCCGCGAACGCGAGACGCCCTTGCCGCTGGCTGCATCGATACGGGCGAGATACGCCTCGCGCGATTCACGGCTGCGCTCGACGATGCGTTCGGTCACCGCGGCGACGACAGGATGCAGCAGCGGCGGCGGCGAGGAGTTGGCCATGGGCGGGTGCTACCGTCGGCAGGGGGGCCGATCTGGTACGTATGCTACACGAACTGCGTAGTCACGCTACAATTTGAAAATGCATACGTATTCTTTCGTTTATATATCAATCGCTTATAAACCAGATGCATACTCTGGTCATCGCGCGTAGGATACTTTTGACTGTAGTTTTCCTACAGAAGGATATCGATGATCGATGCCCCCAACGCGGTGCCCGGATCGCCCCAGGCCCTGCCCGACTTCGACCTGGTCCTGTTCGGCGGGACGGGCGACCTCGCAATGCGCAAGCTCCTGCCCGGTCTCTACCGGCGGCACGTTTCGGGGGACATGGCCCCCGGCGCCCGCATCATCGGCGTGGCGCGCACGGCGCTGACGCGCGAGGAATTCGCTGCCCAGGCCGAGCAGTCGTGCCGCAAACGCGTCGGAGAGGAATTCGATCCCTCGAGCTGGCGGGGATTCGCGGCGCGCCTGAGCTACCTGCGCATCGACGCTACGGCGCACGTGGATTACGCGGCACTGGCCGCGACGCTCGCGCCACGCGCATCCGTCGTGCGCGTCTTCTTTCTCTCAACCGCGCCCGCGCTGTTCGAAGTCGTCTGCCGCGAACTGAAAGCCGTGGGCGTCGTGACGCCTGCGTCCCGGATCGTGCTCGAGAAGCCGCTCGGATCGGACACCGGGTCCGCCAACCGCATCAACGAAGTGGTGGCGGCGAGCTTCCAGGAACACCAGATCTTCCGTATCGACCACTACCTCGGCAAGGAGACCGTGCAGAACCTGCTCGCGCTGCGCTTTGGCAACGCGCTGTTCGAGCCGCTCTGGCGTCGCGACCGGATCCGCCACGTGCAGATCACCGTGGCCGAACAGCTGGGTGTCGGGACGCGCGCCGATTTCTACGACCGCACGGGTGCGCTCCGTGACATGGTGCAGAACCACCTGCTGCAACTGCTCTGCATCATCGCGATGGAGCCGCCGGTTTCCGCAACGCCCGACGCGGTGCGCGATGAAAAACTGAAAGTCCTGCGTGCGCTGCGCCCGATGACCGGCGCCGATGCGCTGCGCAGCACCGTGCGCGGCCAGTACCGCACGGGCGTCATCGGCACCCAGAACGTGCCGGGATACCTCGAGGAACGAGGCATCGCGCCCGACAGCGCAACCGAGTCGTTCGTAGCGCTGCGCGTGGACATCGACAGCTGGCGCTGGGCCGGCGTGCCGTTCTACCTGCGCACGGGCAAGCGACTGCCGGACGCACTCGCGGAGATCGTGGTCACGTTCGAGCAGGTACCGCATTCGATTTTCGACGGTTCGGCCTCGACGCAGCCGCCGAATCGCCTCGTGATCCGGCTGCAGCCCGAAGAGCACATCACGTTGCGCATCCTGGCGAAGCGACCCGGCGAGGCGATGCGCCTGAAGCCGGTGGACCTGGGACTGGACCTCACCGATTCGTTCAAGTCGCGCCGGCTCGACGCTTACGAACGGCTGCTGGGCGACGCGATCCAGGGCAACCTCACGCTGTTCATGCGCCGCGACGAAGTCGACGCGGCCTGGCGCTGGATCGATCCGATCCGCGCTGCGTGGGACGGCGATCTCGACGGGCCCCGCCCCTACGCTGCGGGCACCTGGGGTCCGGCTGCGGCAGCGTCGCTGATCGCCCGCGACGGCTTCGAGTGGCACGAGGAAATCTGAGCCGTGGCGCATCACGCATTCTCAAGCGGTGACGCGCTCGCGCGTAATCTCGCAAACGACGTTGCCGCAGCACTCGAGCGCCGACTTGCTGCAGAAGGCGCGACGGGCCTGGTCGTGTCGGGTGGGCGCACGCCGGCGGCATTCTTGCGCGAACTCGCGTCGCGCGAGCTCGACTGGTCGAACGTATTCGTGACGCTCGCCGACGAGCGCTGCGTTCGGGCCGACGATGCTGCCAGCAACCTGCGCCTCGTGCGCGAAGCCTTTGCGAACGCCCCGGCGTCCCTCGCGACGCTCGTCGACATCGAAGCGACCGCGGCCAATGCCGCTGCGCACTGGAGCGAGGCACTGGTGCGGATCCCGCGACCCTTCGCCGCGGTCATACTCGGCATGGGTGACGACGGGCATTTCGCTTCGCTGTTCCCCGGGATGCCCGGACTCGCCGCGGCTTTGAACCTTTCGAATACGACGAACGTGGTCGAGGGCATTGCGCCAGTCGAACCCAGGGCCCGCCTCAGCTTGACGTTGCCGACCCTGCTCGACACGGACCTGCTGGTGCTGCACGTGACCGGAGATTCCAAGCTCGCGACGCTGCAGCGCGCATCCTGCCCCGGTAGCGCAATCGAGATGCCGGTGCGCGCTCTGCTGGAGCAGCGCCGGGTTCCGCTGCAGATCTACCATGCTCCCTGAGACCGACGAACACCGTGCAGCGACGGATCGCGTCGAACTGTTGCGGCGGGTTGCGGCGGCACAGGTCAACCTCACGCCCGCCGAAGCCAAAGTCGCCGCGCTCGTGCTGGCCGAGCCGTCGTGGGTGCTGGGTCAGTCGTTGATGCAGGTAGCCACGCGGGCGGGCGTCAGCGAACCGACCGTAATCCGCTTCTGCCGCTCGATCGGGCTCGGCGGCTTCCAGAGCTTTCGCCTGCGCCTCGCCCAGAGCATCGCGAGCGGCGCCCTGTTCCTGCCGACCGAAGTGAGCCCTGACGACGCCGCGGTCGATATTGCCGGCAAGGTGCTCGAACGCTCGGCGCGGACTCTGCTCGACGTCCGCACCCAATTGCATCCGGCGCGCATGGAAGAGGCAGTTGCACTGCTTGCAGGCGCAAGACGCCTGGAATTCTACGGACTCGGCAGTTCGGGCATCGTGGCTGCCGACGCCCGCCACAAGTTCTTTCGGCTGGGAATCGTCGCCACCGCCTATGCGGACGCCCACCTGCACGGCATGGCCGCGACGATGCTGGGCCCGGAGGACGTGGTCGTGGCGATCTCGAGCACCGGACGCACTATCGACCTGATTTCGAGCGTTGAACTGGCGCTCGAAGCCGGCGCCAAAGTCATTGCGATCACGGCGCCCGCGTCGCCGCTGGCGCGGCTCGCCAGCGTGCCGATCGAAATTTCGGTGGACGAAGACACGGATATCTACACCCCGATGACGACGCGGCTGGCACAGCTCGCAATCATCGATGCGCTTTCCGTCGGCGTGGCGATGCGACAGGGACCGGAATTGATCGAGAAGCTCGAGCGCACCTGGCGCTCGCTCAGGACGAAACGCGTCCCCGGCTTCGACTGACGAAAGTCAGTCCCGGTCCTCGTGATCGTCCACGCGCAGGGTGGCCAGCCCTGCAAGGACCAGCAGCAACCCGCCGAGCGCCAGCGCGTTGATGCTGTGCCCGCCGAACAGCACGCGCACCAGGATGCCAAGCACGCTGGCCGCGAGAATCTGCGGGATCACGATGAAGAAATTGAAGATCCCCATGTAGATTCCCATCTTCTTCATCGGCACTGCCTGCGACAGCATCGCGTACGGCAGCGACAGGATGGAAGCCCAGGCGATGCCGACGCCGATCATGGACACCAGCAGCAGTCGCGGGTCCTCGATGAAGCGGACCGAGACCAGGCCGAGCGCACCGAACCACAGGCAGACCAGGTGCGCCTTGCGACGGCCAAGCATTGCGGCGAGCCGCGGGATGAACAGCGCGGCGAGCGCGGCAAAGCCGTTGTATGCCGCGAAGAGGATGCCAACCCAGTTCGCTCCCTCGTTGTATGCCGCGGAGGCCGCATCGGTCGTGCCGTAATGGTGCTCGGTGACCGCCGCGGTCGTGTAGATCCACATTGCGAACAGCGCAAACCACGACAGGAACTGCACGACTGCCAGCTGCCGCATCACCTTTGGCATCAGGTACAGGTCGTTGATGACGTTGTGCAGCATGCCGTCGGTGGCACCGCGCTGCTGCCGTGATGCGACGATGATCTGCAGCAGGCCGAACGCGACGAGCCCAAAGCCGAGCACGTAGAGTTGCTTGTCCCACCCGAACAGCGCAACGGCTGCCGCGAACGCCGCGCCCACGACGATCCAGGCCGCGGCGGATTTTCGATACCACTCGGGCGTCCGTGCGTGCTGTTCGGTACCAGCTTTGTGGTCACCCACTCGCTCGTCGAACTCCGCGAGCTCCGCCGGCGAATACTCGCGCGTGCTGAAGATGGTCCAGAGCACGGCGCCCAGGAACGCAACGGCGCCGAGGTAGAACGCAAGCTTCACGGACTGCGGCAACTGGCCCGGCTCGGCCACGTTGGTGACGTCGAAGACGTTCGTCAGGAGCCACGGCAGCGCGGACGCGACGACCGCGCCCACACCGATGAACCAGCTCTGCATCGAATAGCCGCGGCACCGCTGCCGGTCGGGCAGCATGTCCCCCACGAGCGCACGGAACGGCTCCATCGACACGTTGATCGACGCATCGAGAATCCAGAGCATGCCGGCTGCGATCCACAGGTAGGAGCTGTTCGGCATGACCACGAGTGCCGCGGTGGCGAGCAGGGCGCCGACCAGGAAGTACGGGCGCCGGCGGCCGAGACGGCCCCAGGTACGGTCGCTCATGTAGCCGATGATCGGCTGCACGATCAAACCGGTGACCGGCGCCGCGAGCCAGAGGATCGGCAGGTCATCGATCGACGCGCCGAGGGACTGGAAGATGCGGCTCACGTTCGCGTTCTGCAGCGCGAAGCCGAACTGGATTCCGAGGAACCCAAAACACATGTTCCAGATCTGCCAGAAACTCAGCGTCGGCTTTTGCTTGCGCACTATCTGCCCTTTCCAAGTCGAAGATCGAGCCACACTGCCAGCGCGAGTACGGTGCCGCGCGCAATGTACTTCGCCTCCGGTGAGACCGCCATCAGGGTCATGCCGTTCAGCAAACTCGCCATGATCAATGCGCCGAACAGTACGCCGAGCACGGTGCCGCGCCCGCCCCGCAGGCTCGTGCCGCCGATCACGCAGGCCGCGACCGCATCGAGTTCCATCAGGGAACCGACGGTCGACGTCGATGCGCCCGAATACGCGGTCTGCATGAAGCCGGTCAGGGCCACGATGCCGCCCATGATCGCGTAGGCGCCGATGATGGTGTTGCGCACTGGCACGCCGGATACCGCCGCGGCTTCTTCGTTGCCGCCGATCGCGTAGAGGTAGCGGCCGAAGGGCGTGTTCGTCACCAGTTGGTGAATCAGCACCGCGACGAGACCGAGGATCACCAGCGCGATGGGTACGCCGCGATAACCGTTGGTGACGATGACGACCAGGAAGACGAACTGCGCGAGCACGAAGAGCTTCAGGAACGTGAGCTCGCCGTCGTCGACCGGGAACCCGTAGGACTGGCGGCGCTTGCGAGCGTTGAGGGCCGAAGCAACGATCGCGGCCACTGCCAGTCCTGCAAGCACGTATCCGGCGACGTCCGGCAGGTAATAGGTCGTAAGCAGCGAGTACACGTTCTGACTGCCACCTTCGACGACGGGCACGGTCTGGTTCGAGATCACCAGCCAGTGCAGGCCGCGGAAGACCAGCAGGCCACCAAGCGTCATGATGAAGGCCGGGATGCGCTCGATCGCGATCAGCGCACCCATCGCCGACCAGACCAGCACCGCGCCAATCGTGGCAACCAGGAGGGCAACGGGAGCCGGCACGTCGTGCCAGAACACGAGCACTGCAGCGACGGCGCCCGCGAGTCCCACGCCACTGCCGGCCGACAGGTCGATCTGCCCGGGCAGCAGCACGACGAGCATGCCGAGGGCCAGCACGGCCGTGACGGCGAGTTCCACGGAGAGCAGCGACAGGTTGCGCGCTGAAAGGAACACCGGTTCCTGCCACGCAAAGAATGCCCAGATCGCCACCAGCGCGACCAGCATCGACAGTTCCCGGGTAGCGAACCGATTCATGCGGCACGCTCCAGGCGTCCCATGGCGGCGGCCAGCAGTCGTTCCTGGGTCGCTTCCGCTCGCTCGAAGGTACCGCCGACGCGGCCTTCGCAGAGCATCACGATGCGATCGCTCATCCCCAGCAGTTCGCCGAGCTCGCTCGAAACGAGCACGATGGACTGGCCGGTGGCCGTCAATCGGTTGATGAGTTCGTACACCTCGAGCTTGGCGCCGACGTCGATCCCGCGCGTCGGCTCGTCGAGCAGCAGCACTTTCGGTTGGGTCAGCAACATCTTGCCGAGCACCACCTTCTGCTGGTTGCCGCCCGAAAGCGTGCCGACCGGTTGCTCGAGCGTCTGCGCCTTGATCCGCAGGTCGTCGACGATCGATTTGGTTCGAGCCACCTCGGCGTCGCGATCGACGAAGGCACCACGGCGCAGGTTCTTCAGTGACGACAGCGACACGTTGAACGTGACCCCCTGTGGCAGGACGAGTCCGTAGCGCTTGCGATCCTCGGTGACGATGGCCAACCCGCGCGCGAGAGCCGCACGCGGATGGTCAGCCGCGAACGGCTGACCGTCGAGTTCCACCGTCCCGGCACGGCGCTTGCCCCACAGTCCCATCAGGTGCATCAGCAACTCGGTACGTCCCGCGCCCATGAGGCCGCCGATTCCCAGCACCTCTCCGGCCCGGGCTTCGAATTCGATGCCGCGCAATGCAAGCCCCCCCGCTGTCGGTGGATCGACGTCCAAGCCGCGCAGGGCCAGCAGGGTGCGCCCGCACGTGGATTGACGCCGCGGGTAGTGGTCTTCGATGCGCCGCCCAACCATGCGACGGATGACTTCGTCGGCATCCGTGCCCGCAGTAGCGAGCGTGCCCTGGGCGGAACCGTCGCGCAGGACGGTGATGCGATCGGCGATCGCAAACACCTCGTCGAGCTTGTGCGAGATGAAGACACAGGCGACACCACGCTCCCGCAGCTTGCGCAGCTGAGCCAGCAAAGTGTCGATCTCGTTGCGGGAGAGCGCCGCCGTCGGCTCGTCCAGCACCAGCACCTTCGGCTTGCGTGCGATGGCCCGCGCAATCTCCACCAGCTGCTGCTGACCGATGCCCAGATCGCCGACGCGCGTCGCCGGGTCGAGCTGGATGCCACAATCAGCGAGCGTCGCCGAGGACTGCGCATAGACGCGATCCCAGTCGATGCGTCCGAACCGCCGCGGAAACGCACCCAGGAACAGGTTCTCGCCGACCGTCATGTCCGGGAACAGCGCAAGCTCCTGGTGGATGATCGCGATTCCTGCCCGCTCCGCGTCGCGAGTCGACCGAAATTCAACCGGCAGACCGTC
>Ga0315275_10000514_pt1 | contig 32002 bp, 43 predicted proteins | sample YL17G03_0_MG_FD_205557 | JGI IMG/M metagenome (GOLD analysis project Ga0315275, IMG submission 205557) | Sediment microbial communities from Yellowstone Lake, YNP, Wyoming, USA - YL17G03_0 | ecosystem: Environmental > Aquatic > Freshwater > Lake > Sediment | place: USA: Wyoming | collected...
CCGCAGACGTCGTACTCCTATTCAACGCCGGAAAACCTGTCATCCCCGTTGACAGACACATAGCCCGAATAGCACAGAGACTAGAACTCGTACCCAGAAACGCCGCATACGACAAGACCCGTCTCATCCTCGAAGAAACCACCCAACCCGAAAACTATCTCGACACCCACATCAAACTCATCCAATTCGGCAGAGACACATGTAAGGCACAAAACCCGAAATGCGGCGAATGCATCTTAAACGATATCTGTCCCTACCCCCAGCAACAAGCTAGAGAACAAGCCCCAGTCAACAAACAACCCCGATCCAAGTCAGAAAATCCAAAACAAACCGAATAACCGATTATTCGCCAATTTTCGAATCATTTAAATGCGAGACTCGCTGATTCACTACAGCTAATAAAAATAAGGAGAGGCAACGATGCCTAGGCCACGTTCACCTAGAAAAGGGTCAAAGTCATTCTCACCTAGACGCAGGGCCAGCCATTTCAATGGACGCATCCAGCAATGGCCGAAGGTCACAGAGGGTCCCCAGCTCCTAGGCTTCGCAGGTTACAAAGCGGGGATGACCCACCTCTATCAGATAGAGGACAGGGCAAAAGTCCCCGAGTTCGGACAAGAAGTGAAAGTCGCAGGAACAGTCATCGAAGTACCACCGATGCTTGTATGCGCCATCCGATCCTACAAGGAGACGGTAGACGGCTACAAAGTCCTCACGGAGGCTTGGATGACCGATATCCCAAAGGATCTCATCAAGGCGACGAAGGTCAAGAAGACCTCTGACACAGCAAAGGCGCTAGAGAAACTCAACTCCCTGAAAGACAAAACGCGTGAGATCAGGATCCTAGCCTCTACTCAGCCAAAGCTTGCCTCTCTAGAGAAGAATACACCCGACATCATCGAGATAAAAGTCGGCGGCGGAAGCATCGATCAACAACTAGAGTATGCCAAGGAGCTGCTCGGTAAAACTGTGTCGGCATCCCAAGTCTTCAAACCCGGCGAATCCATCGACCTCGCAGGTGTAACAAAGGGGAAGGGATTCCAGGGGCCCGTCAAGAGATTCGGTGTCCGCATACAGCAGAACAAGTCCCGTAAATCCATAAGAAGCGTCGCCTCCATCGCACCCGTGTCCCCGAGGACAATTCACCCTCACGTAGCACGCGCTGGACAGATGGGGAGCCATCATCGCATCGACTTCAACAAGCGTATCCTACTACTCGGGAGTGACAGCAACAAGGTATCACCCGCAGGTGGTTTCAACAGGTACGGCCCTGTAAAGAGCGACTACGTTGTGATCAAGGGTAGTGTCCAAGGAACCCCAAAGAGGCTCATACGCATGAGGAAAACCGTAAGGAGATCCGCTTACCCAGAGACCGCCCCACAGGTAACCTACATCAACACAGAATGGGGTAAGGAGAAGACCGCGCAATGAAAGTACCAGTCCTAAGTCTCGAAAACGAAAAGATTGACGAGATCGATCTCCCAAAGATCTTTGAGACCCCACTAAAAGCCGAGGTCATAAGGAGAGCCGTTATAGCTCAGCAGAGCCACGACTTCCAGCCTCAGGGTAGAGATCCAATGGCGGGTAAGAGAAACACCGCCCTAAGCAGAGGGACTGGTCACGGGCAGGCGAGATTGCCACGCCTCAAGCAGAGCGGTAAGGCAGACTTCGCGGTACAAGCCGTCGGAGGCCACCTCTCAACACCGCCGATGTCCAAGAAAGTCACAGTCAAGAGGATCAACAAAAAAGAACGCCGCCTCGCTATCAGGTCTGGCATAGCCGCAACAGCCAACAAGGAGATAGTCGCAGCACGCGGCCACAACATCGAAGGGGTCTCACAACTTCCCCTAGTCCTCGATGACGCCCTTGAGGGTGTACAGAAGACAAAGGAAGTACAAGAACTCTTCACGAAGATCGGAATATGGGCAGACGTTGAGCGCGCAGACAGGAAGAAGGTCCGCGCAGGCAGAGGCAACATGAGGGGCCGAGGCAAAAAAATTGGAAAGGGTCCTCTTATCGTTATCTCAGAAGATAAAGGCGTAGTTAACGCTGCAAAGAATCTACCTGGAGTCGACGTCACAGTACTCAGAAACCTCAACGCAGAACAACTAGCCCCAGGAGCAAACGCGGGAAGACTCGTCATATGGGCGAAATCAGCCTTCAACGCCCTCGACGAGACCTGGGAGGAATAACAATGCAATCACACGACATCATAAAATACCCCACGATGACAGAACGCAGCGTATACATGATAGAAAACGAGAACAAACTCATTTTCATGGTCCACCGCGAAGCAACGAAGAACGAGATAGCAAAAGCCATCAAGGAACTATACCAGGTCGAGGTAAAGGAGATTAATACACTTATCGACAGACAGGGCGAAAAGAAGGCGTTCATAAAACTCAAAGAAGGCTACAGCGCCTCAGAGGTCGCAATAAAGCTCGGTATACTGTAGGTGTGATGAATGGGAAAACGAATTAAGGTCCAACGTCGCGGTCGTGGAACACCCGTATTCCAAAGCGCACACACGGGCAAGGTTTCTCAAGCAAGGTACCCCCAAGTATCAGCCGAGTCGCTACGCGGAACCGTAAAGGACATCGTACACGAATCAGGCCGCGCCGCTCCACTAGCAGTGATTGAACTCGAAAACGGAGAAACCTACTACTCAGCAGCCCCCGAAGGGACATACGTCGATCAAGAGATAGTTATTGGAGCGAAGGCCTCTCTAGTAGTCGGCAACGTCATACCGCTTGGAAGAGTCCCCGAAGGAACACTCGTTAACAACCTTGAACTCAAACCCGGAGACGGAGGAAGGATCGTTCGCGCATCTGGCACATACGCTACGGTGATCGCACACAACCTAGGCAAGACCGTCGTAAAACTCCCCTCGAAGAAGAGCATATTACTACCCGCTGAGTCACGTGCAACTATAGGAGTAGTCTCGGGTGGAGGACGCCTCGAAAAACCGCGTCTCAAGGCAGGTGAAAGTTACCACGCCGCCAAGGCGAACAACAAGGTCTACCCGACTGCGCACGGTGTAAAGATGACTGCCGCAAGCCACCCCCATGGTGGAGGTCGCCACAGACGCCCTGGAAAATCTACCACAGTAAGCCGCAACTCACCCCCCGGTGCGAAGGTTGGCCTCATCGCAGCAAGAACCTCAGGCAGGGGCGGCTCAAAGCGCCAGAGGCAATAACCAACACGATTAAATAAAACGAAATGATGGAGTGAAAACGAATGCCAAAGAACTTCCAGTACAGGGGCAGAAGCGTCGACGAACTCAAAGCCATGTCTATGGATGAGTTCATCAACCTCCTACCGAGCCGAATGAGGCGAAGTCTACGCAGGGGACTCAGCAACGAGCAGAGAATCATCCTCGAACGTCTCAGGCAGGATAATGGTAAACCCATCAAGACCCACGCCAGAGACATGGTCGTCCTGCCAGAGATGGTGGGCAAGTCCATCCTCGTCCATAGTGGTCAGGAGTTCGTGGAGGTCAGGATCAATGAGAAGATGCTCGGTCACTACCTTGGCGAGTTTGTCATAACGAACAAGCTTGTCCGCCACGGAAAGCCAGGCATCGGCGCATCCAGAAGCTCGATGTACATCCCACTGAAGTAATTTTACTTCAGTTTAATTTATTCGAATACAACTTTTTAATATAAAGTGCATTTATCTACTATATTAATTATTAACTAATTAAACGTCTAATAACCTCTCAACATACACTTCTTAATCACTCACCAGAAATAAGCTATAATATTCATCTATAGAATCGCTCCCACCGCGAATTTAGATAACGTTTTTATATAAAGTCCCGGTTTCAAGTAAGGCGAACGGTGCGTATATGCCATCCTGGAGATACTCGGTCACAGGTCTAGATCCGGACAAGACAGCGATAGCCAGCGGCAGGGATCTTAGAATAAAGCCAAAGGCTGCCAGAGAGATCTGCAACTACATAAAGGGTATGAAGTTAGAAAAAGCAAAGGAGACTCTGCAAGACGTCGTTGAGCTAAAGAAACCCGTACCATACTATAGGTATAGGCTCAAGGTGCCCCACAGGAAGGAAGCGCAGGGGTTCGACGCGGGCAGATATCCTCAGAAAGCCGCGGGAGAGATCCTCCGGGTTCTGGATGCTGTAGAGGCTAACGCCGAGTTCAAGGGGCTAGACACCGAGAATTTGAAGATCACACACATCGCGGCGCACAGGGGCCGCAGGATCAAAAAGTTCATACCGCGGGCCTTCGGTAGGGCCTCACCATACTTTAGGCACCTTACCCACATCGAGGTCGCGGTTGAGGAAGTGTAAGCTTGTCAGTAGTCAAGAGAATTATCCGGGACAACAAGGAGCGCATGGCGGTAGATGAACTCCTCTCGAAGGAGTTCGAAGAAGCCGGTTATGGCGGAATCACACTCACAAAGACGCCGCTTGGCGCCCAGATCAACCTCTACACAATGAGGCCTGGAAGGGTAATAGGAAAACGAGGACGAGCTATCAAGGATGCATCGGAAAAACTAGAGACAAAACTCGGCTTAACAAACCCCCAGATTACCGTCGTCGAGATGGAATTCCCGGAGCTCAACCCCCACATCATGGCAGCAAGGATAGCCAACGCCCTTGAGCGTGGCGTCCACTTCCGCAGGAGTATCTTCTGGAGCCTTCGCAGGATCATGGACAGCGGTGCACTAGGCTGCGAGATCATACTCAAGGGTCCCATAAGGAGCGCAAGGGCCAGATTTGAAAAGGTTAGTGAAGGATACATGCCCAAGGCCGGCGATTCTTCTAAGAAATACCTTCGTCACGCGACGATCCACGTAAAACAGAAGAGAGGCATATTAGGTGTCACCGTCAATATCATTCCTCCGGACGCAAAGTTCCCCGACAAGATCACGCTAAAGGACCTCCCCGAGATCGAATATCCAGAAGAAGAGGTCTACATGCCAGAAGGTGTAGAACCGGAAACAGAGCAAAAGCTGTCAGATGAGCCAGTTGTGCAGCCAATTGAGCAAACAGAGCCTGTGGCGGAAGCACCTATTGAAGATAAACCAGAAGAGTCAGTAAGTGAACCCGCCCCAGTGCAGGCTGAACCCGAGACACCACCTGTAGAAGAAAAGGTCGAGGAAGAGCCAAAGACCGAGGCTGACAAACCCGATGAGGGTAAGGAGGAGAACTAGTTGCCGGTTATTAGACTCGACGATATAAGGGAAATGACCTCCGAGCAGAGGAAGCAGAAGCTTGAGGAGTTGAAGACCGAGCTCTCCAAGATAAAGACCTTGATCAAGGCTGGTGGCTCGGTAGAAAACCCCGGCAGGGTCAAGGCCTTAAAAAAGGCAGTTGCAAGGATAGAAACAATCAGCCACGAGGAGGCGTCCAAGCAGTGACGCCGGTCACCGCTGAGAACCTCACCCGCCACGAGCTCATCGGGCTCGACGCGAGGATCAGTGGTGGCAGTAACAAGAGTCAGAAGAGGATTAAGGGATTAGTAGTAGCCGAGACGCGAAACACCCTAACCTTAAACCATGGTAAAAGTGAGAAGACCGTGGCGAAGGGTGAGGCGTCATTCATTTTCAACCTGGACGGAACCTTGGTTGAGGTAGAGGGGAAGACCCTCGTCGGTCGACCAGAAGACCGCGTAAAGAAAAAGCCTAAACGAGATTGGTAGGGCGAAAACGTTTTGATGAGCCTTAAAAAACCCGAGAACGAGTGTAGTGACCCAGACTGCCCATTCCACGGATCCCTAGCGGTGAGGGGGCGGGTATTGGACGGGATGGTGGTTAGCGACAGGATGATAAAATCCGTCGTTATCCGCATCGACTACACCAGATTCAACAGGAAATACGAGCGCTACGCGCGAGCGAGCAGCCGCATCACCGCACACAATCCCCCATGCATAGACGCTAAAAAGGGCGAGAAGGTACGCATCGCTGAATGCAGACCACTAAGCAAGACTAAGTCCTTTTGCGTCGTAGAAAAACTGGCCGAGGAGGCGTAAATGAATGAGTAAAAGAGTAAAGAAGAGAATTGCACCTCGTCGGAAGATAAGCGGAGGCCTGACATCAGGTTCTGTCTTCATCTGCGCCGACAACAGTGGTGCACGTGTACTGCGCCTCATTCAGGTTCTAGGCTACAAGGGACGCCGCCGTAGGCTCCCTATAGCCAGTGTAGGTGATCTTTGTACGGTTAGCTGTCGCGAGGGCACGCCGGAGATGAGGCGGCAAATGTTCAACGCTGTGATTATCCGTCAGAGGAAACCCTACCTGAGAAAGGATGGTACATGGATCCAATTCGAGGACAATGCCGCAGTCATCTTGACCCCTGAGGGCACTCTTAGAGGGTCTGATGTGAAGGGCCCTGTAGCCAAGGAAGCGGTAGAACGTTTCGCTCGCCTCGGAACAACAGCAAGGATGGTCGTTTAATGAACAAAGTAGGGAACACGAAGCCCTCTACAGTGAGGAAGCAACAGAAAAACGCCCCCATCCACATACGTAGAAAGTATCTATCAGCGCCTCTATCACCGAGTCTGAAGTCACAGTACGGTACAAGAACACTAACAGTAATCAAGAGTGACACCATTACAATCACAAAGGGCGACAGAAAACTCGCCGAAGGCAAGGTCTTAAGGGTAGACACAAAAGAGGGTAAACTCTACATCGAAGGCATCACAAGGACGCGACTCGATGGCTCGGCGGTCCAGATACCTGTACGCGCAGAAAACGTAATGATCACGAAACTCAACCTCGATGATAACCGGCGAAAGACGATTCTCGAGAGGAAGGGTTTCAAGACAAAGGAGGAGTAAAGATGGGCAGAAAAGGACCAACACGACACATGAAGAGACAACAGGCACCGGCGTTCTGGACCATTAAGAGAAAGGAGAAGATTTGGTCCATAAAAACAAGTTCTGGCCCACACAACTTCAATACTTCAATCCCCGTCACGGTGTTACTCCGTGACATGCTCAACTACGCCACTACTCGTAGAGAAGCCTCGATGATTGCCAAGCAAGGAAAGATAAAGATCGACGGAAAACCGCGTCTAGACGAAAAATTCCCCGTCGGCTTAATGGACGTCATAACACTCCCCGACGCAGATGAGAGCTACCGCGTCCTTCCCGCCAAAGGGGGGCGCTTCACCCTACACAAGATAAAGGGCGAGGAGATCGGCTTCAAACTCTGCAGAATAATTGGTAAGACTACTCTCAAGAATAACATTACACAACTAAGACTACACGATGGTAGGACACTTAACGTCCCCACCGAAAGCCCCTACAAGGTTAACGACGTCCTGAAGATCAAGATCCCCTCCCAAGAGATAGTAGAGAACATATCTTTCAAGGATCAGCTACAGATCATCATCACGGGTGGAAGATCCCAGGGAGAAACTGGGTTGATAATCGGCCTTGGTGATGAACCAGGCTGGAAAAAGACAGCGACTGTGAGGACACCGAGCGGCGAAGACATACGCACTCTAACAAAGTACGTATTCCCCATCGGAACTACGCAGCCTTTGATATCATTACCGGAGAGTCAATGAGATGTCAACCGAAATCGTAGAGACCAACCCAATGCGGGCTCTAAGGATCGGTAAAGTTGTGGTCAACATAGGTGTGGGTGCCTCAGGTGATCCCCTCGACCACGCACAAACCATCATGGAGCAACTTACCGGGCAGAAACCCTGTCAACGCTTCGCGAAGCAGACCATCAGGGGCTTCAACATAAGGAAAAAAGAGCCCATCGCATGCATGGTGTCACTCCGCGGAGAAAAGGCAGAAAAATTCCTAGTAAAAGCGTTCACAGCCATAGGTAAGAGGATAAAATCAAGCAATTTTGATAAATGGGGTAACTTCGCCTTTGGCATCAAAGAGCACATCGACATCCCTGGAACAAGATACGATCCCACCCTAGGGATTACCGGCATGGACGTCATGGTGACCGTTGAGCGCGCCGGGTACCACATAGACGAGAAGAAGCGCGCTCGCGGTAAGATAGGTAAAAACCACAAAGTCACTCCCGAGGAATCAATGAAGTTCATCGAGAAAAAGTTCAGCGTCGAGGTGGGAGTAACCAATGAGTGAGCAAAAGAAACGGACAACAGGACCAGGCAGCAGAGCTTGTATCAGGTGTGGAACCCATAATGGTCTCATCCGACGCTACGGCCTAAATATTTGTAGGAAATGCTTCAGAGAAGTAGCCCCAGCAATGGGCTTCAAAAAATACAGGTGATATGAATGGAACCCCTAGTAAATGCATTAAACACGATAATGAATCACGAGGGCAGGCGTAAAAAAGAGTGCATAATCACCCCCGCTTCCAATATCGTTGGAAGGGTCCTACGCCTAATACAGCAGAAAGGCTACATAGGCGAGATCGAGTTTATCGACGATGGCAGACAGGGCAAGTTCCGTGTCCAACTCTTCGGCCGCATCAACGAGTGCAAGGCCGTACGACCCCGATACTCTACAAAGGTCAAGGAAATGGAAAAGTGGGAGAAACGCTTCCTACCCAGCCGAGATCTTGGAGCCGTTATACTATCAACCCCTCAGGGCGTCATCGACCACCGACGAGCCAAGGAACTCAACGTCGGCGGCGTCGTGATAGCCTACGTCTATTAAGGTGAGCAGGTGTGTCTGTACAAATAGTTGAGAACACTGTCGAGATACCGGAGAATATCCAGCTCGCCCTAGAGGGTAGGAAGATCACGGTACAAGGACCTAAGGGAAAGATAGTGAAGGACTTTACCCACACAAAACTCGACATGGTCAAGGAAGGTAACCTTTTAAGACTGAGCGTCGAGAACCCGCGCAGGACGGAAGCCGCCCTCGTCGGGACCATAAGCGCCCACGTTAAGAACATGATTAAAGGCGTGAGCCAGGGCTGGATCTACAAGATGAAGATTGTCTTCGTCCACTTCCCCATGACCATAAAGGTCGTCGGTAAGGAAGTGCACATAGAGAACTTCGTTGGTGAGAGGAAGTCTCGCATAGCTGCTATACTTGGAGACACAAAGGTGACAATAAAGCAGGAAGACGTGATAGTAGAAGGCATCGACATCAACGATGTCAGCCAGACGGCTGCTAACATACAGACTCGCGTGAAGATACGTAATAAAGACCTGAGAAAGTTCCTAGACGGTATCTACGTCTATAGCAAGGAGTGAATGAACGATGAGTGACACCGAAAAGAGAAGACTACTCAAGGTCAGGAGAAAACTCAACCAGAGTCGGCCAAAGTTCCACGCATTCGAGTCTTGGCGCTTCGTGAAGATCAAGCCACGATGGAGGAAACCCCGCGGTATTGATAACAAAATGCGTACAAACGAACGTGGTTGGCCGAAAGTAGCTAACATCGGTTGGGGCGGACCAGCGGCTGTCCGTGGTCTACATCCCACAGGTAAAGAAGAGGTACTCATCAGCAACATTAATGACCTAAAAACGATAAACGTCGAGACACAAGTCGCCAGGATAAGGCGAACCGTCGGAGGAAAAAAGCGAACCTTAATACTAGAAGAGGCTGAGAAACTCGGCATAAAGATCCTCAACACAAGAGCCAAACCAAAGCCCTCCGACTTCGAGAAACTTAAGGAGGAAGAGTAATGAACCTCACAAACCAGCGAAGACTTGCAGCCTCCATCCTCGAAGTTGGAGTAAACCGCATCTGGATAAACCCTGAGAAAATTGGTGACGTGGAAGGCACCATCACAAGGGATGAAATAAGAAAACTCATCAGGGAAGGTACCATAAAGGCGTTACCCGAGAAAAGTACAAGCCGCGGACGCGCGAGAGTCCTCGCTCAAAAGAAGCGCACCGGTCGCAGAATCGGTATGGGAACAAAGAAGGGTAAGATCTACGCCGAAATACCCGAAAAGACCCGCTGGATGCTCCGCATAAGAGCTCTTAGGAGGAAACTCACTGAGCTACGCGATCAGCGAGTTATAACCGTAGGAACCTATCGTAGCCTCTATATGAAGGCAAAGGGTGGAGAGTTCCGCAGCCTTGCCGAATTGGAGAGACATATTAATGAGCAGAAGCTAAGGAGGCGTAGCTTTGGCTAGAGATGCACACTATAGAGTCGCCTACAGGCGAAGAAGAGAACAAAAGACCGACTACCAGGCGAGACGAATCCTCGCTACTTCCGAGCACCCGAGATTCGTCGTTAGGGCCTCCAACAAGGGCATCGTTGCTCAGATCATAAAAGCGGAGATCATCGGCGACAAGGTACTAACTCAGGCGGCCTCAAACGAACTTGTCAACAAGTACGGTTGGCAGGCGAGTGGAAAGAGCATCCCCGCGGGTTACCTCCTCGGCCTCATAGCAGGCCACAAGGCGGTGAAAGCGGGGATCGAAACCGCATACCTAGATCTCGGTCTTAAGAGACCAACAAAGGGCTCAAAGATATTTGCCGTTGTCAAGGGCGCCATCGACGCCGGATTAAACATCCCGTGCGATAGCGACATCATCCCTCCACCGGAAAGAATCAACGGCGGAGACATAGCACACTATGCTCAGGTCATCGACGCTGAGAGTTACGAGAAGTATTTCTCAATGTACCTCAGGAAGGGTCTGAGGCCCGAACAACTCCCCGAGCACTTCGAGGAGACTAAGAAGAAGATCCAGGAGGACTGGGCACAATGAGCAGAGAATACAATAGAGAAGGCCCGTCATTAGAAGACTGGGTACCCCGCACACAGCTGGGTAAGATGGTCAAGGAAGGCCAGATCACCTCCATCCAGGACATCTTCCGCGAAGGCTACAAGGTCAGGGAAGTGGAAATAATAGACTTCCTCGTCCAAGACCTTAAAGACGAGGTCATCGACATCGCCATGGTCCAGAAGCAGACCGACGCAGGCGAAAACTCTAGATTCCGCGCCGTCGTCGCGGTCGGCAATGGCAATGGACTCATCGGCCTCGGCACAGGCAAGGCGAAGCGCGTCCGTAACGCAATCGAGAAGGGAATCCGCACGGCAAAACTCAATCTCTACCCGATAAAGAGAGGTTGCGGCAGCTGGGAGTGCGGATGCGGTGAGACCCATTCCCTACCCTTCCGGGTAAACGGAAAGACCGGAAGCGTTGTACTAACACTACTACCTGGCCCACAAGGTCTCGGTCTAGTCGTCGGTGACACAGCAAAGGTTGTCTTACAACTAGCCGGTATCAAAGACTGCTGGTCAAAGGCGACCGGCACAACAACAACCACCACATCATTCGCTTTCGCCACCTTCGAAGCCCTCAAACAGACCACTAAGATCATGACCCCCCAGGAGTGGACGATGTAATGGAAGGCAAAACTCTATTCGTCGTCCGCATAAGAGGAGGCGTCGACGCCCAAAAGACCGTCGAGGCCACATTGGAGATGCTGAGGATGGAGCGCAACAACTACGCCACAATACTCAAGGAGAGCCCATCATACACTGGCATGCTACGCAAGGTCAAAGACTACGTCACCTGGGGCGAACCAGATGTCGAGACCGTGAAAACCCTGCTCGAGAAACGAGGTAAATTACCCGGCGACGAGAAGGTGACCGACGAGGCACTTAAGGGACTCGGTTACGAAAGCGTCGAGCACCTAGCAAACGCAATCGTAGCCGGTGAAGTCGAGTTCAGCCAACTGAACGGAGTAAAACCCTTCTTTAGAATGCATCCCCCAAAGAAAGGATTCAAGAGGACCGTAAAACGACCCTACAACGATCATGGTGAGCTCGGCTACAGGGGCGAAGCCATCAACGAGCTCATCAAGAGAATGTGCTAAACGGAGAATAGGTGAATAAAATGCCTCACGATCTTAGAAGAACACGAAAATATCGCGGATCGAGATACTGCGGCTGGGGACAAGTAGGCCAGCACCGCAAGTCCGGCAGCCGAGGAGGAAAAGGCTTCGCCGGAGGCCACAAGCACTTCTGGATCCAGACAGTCAAGTTCAACCCTAACAGGTTCAGGCGCATAGGCTTCGTCCCACCATCTTCGTTGAAGCTATTGCCCGCGACAATTAACGTCGGTGAACTCGAAGATCTAGCGGTGAAGATCCTTGGTGCTGAAGCAGTGAAGAATGGGGCGGAGCTTGATCTGAAGGAGATCGGTATAGGAAAGCTTCTTGGAAGGGGCAGTATATCTACGGCCTTCAAGGTCAGAGTCGAATCCGTCTCCACAAGTGCTAAAAGTAAATTAGAAGAAGCCGGCGGCTCTATAGTAGAGTGATAGCCTTGCGCTTCCTCGAGCTCTTCAAGCCCATATCCCGGGTCATACCGGAAGTAAAGCCGCCAGAGAGGAAAGTGAGCTTCCAAAACCGGCTCATCTGGACTTTCCTAGCACTTTTAATCTACTATATAATGTCTGAAATCCCCCTTTACGGTATACCCATTACTTCGGGGGGTGATTCATACACCGCTTATAGGGTCATTTTCGCTTCGACGAGGGGAACTCTCATGGAGCTTGGGATCGGGCCCATAGTGACCGCTGGTCTAATAATACAACTTCTCGCTGGCTCAGATCTAATATCCTTCGATAGAAGCAGTTCAGAGGACCGTGGATTATTCACTACCGCGAGTAAATTCTTCTCCATAGTCATGATAATAGTTCAAGCCTCATTATACATCATCAGCGGCCAATATGGCACAGCAACCTTGACAAAATCTCTGATAATATTCGCCCAACTCCTTTTCGCCGGTTTAATAATAATGCTCTTGGATGAGCTTATACAGAAAGGCTGGGGTATAGGGAGCGGAATAAGTCTCTTCATCGTCGGTGGAATCGCCGCAAACGTGTGGTGGATGAGCTTTAGCTTCATGAACTACGATGGTCGAGCATATGGTGCCATCATAGCCTTCTTCCAGGGGATCTTTTCAGGAATGCCCGTATTAGAGTGGTTCTACAGGTCAAACGGGGCACCCGACATGGTGGGTTTCTTTACAACAATCGCGGTATTCCTCTTCGTCATATACGTTGAGGGAATGCGCGTAGAGTTACCCATCAGTCACAGTATGTACCGCGGATACCGTGGACGAATGCCTATCAAACTCCTTTACGTCTCCAACATACCTGTAATCCTTGCTTACGCTCTCTTCGAAAACTTTAAGATTTTAGGGCAGTTCGTCTGGAGCCGTTGGAATGTGTCTAACGATAGCAACTGGTTGAACTGGTTTGGAACGTTCCAGTACTCATCCAATGGTCAAGCAACGGCTACGGGAGGACTAGTCTATTACATTACCTCACCTGGTGCATTACAAAATGTACTCAATTCACCTGTCAGAGCCATCGTTTATGCACTAATAGTAATCACGTTCTGCGTAATCTTCAGCGTCACCTGGCTTGAAATCGGTGGTCTTGGGGCTGAAGATATGGCTGATCAACTCCTTGCATCAGGTATGCAGATTCCTGGCTTCAGACGAAATAGGCAGCCAATAGTGACTCTGTTGAATAGATATATCCCAACAATCACTATAATAGGCGGCGCGATTGTCGGAGCATTAGCGGCTTTCTCCGACTTCTTCGGAGTCTTCGGGAGCGGAACAGGAGCTCTTCTCGCAGTAAGCATACTCTACCAGTACTATCAGACAATGGTACAGGAACAGGTAGCCGATCTTTATCCTTTCCTAAGAGGCGCCCTCGAGTAAGCTCCGACAAAACCCGAACGGTTTTTTTCCATTTTTAAATTTAATATTTGCTCCATATGTAAACAAACTGAATATTCTCTAACATAACTATTAACTATCTGATCTCTGCTATAATCATCGAACATTTATGGAGAAGATGACGAAGGCGATACCCCCACGAGCAGAAGAGGGGGAACAGTACTGGAAGCGAATAGACGATCTATTCTTCCGAACCCATGAACACGCTGAAAGGGCCTTCAGAGTCAATTTATACATCAACATAATAATTGTGGCGATAGGGATCCTGATGCTATTTTACTCCATCATCTATAGCTGGACAAAAAGCTTGGATGTTTATTCCGTCGCCTTCGGAGGAATAGGCGTCGCAAGCTTCATCGGCCTATTTTATTTCAAGCCACAGCTAAAGATCCAACAGACCGTCGGCGACCTAACCCAGATACAGGTTGTCTATAGGACATACTGCGCCCAATGGGAGAACATCACGGATTGGGCTCGAAACAATCAGCAACACATGACCCTCCAAGAACTTGACGCGTTGAATAAGCAGCTAGAAGACAGGACTAATATTGCCATAGAAAAGATTGAGAAATTCATAGGGAGCAATTAAACGCGGAACCTTTTTCAGGATATCCCGCGATATAGGCTCGGTCTGCATGTATCAGCCACCACGTGGTACCCGGGACTTCCTCCCCGATGAGATGTATAAGAGGAACTGGGTCCTAGACCAGATCCGCGAGGTCTACGAGGCGTATGGCTTTGAGCCCCTCGGGACGCCGGCGTTTGAGAGCTGGGAGCTTCTCAAGATGAAGAGTGGGGAGGACGTGATTAACCAGATCTATTACTTCAAGGACAAGTCGGACAGGGAGCTTGGATTAAGGTTTGACTTGACGACTAGCCTAGCGCGCGTGGTGGCGACACATCGTGAGTTCCAGATGCCCTTCAAGAGATACGCAATTGGCACGGTTTGGAGATACGAAAATCCAAGCGAGAAGCGGTTCAGGGAGTTTTGGCAAGCAGACGCCGACACAGTCGGAGTAGGCGACGTCATAGCTGACGCCGAGGTCCTCGCAGCCGCTGTTGACTGCCTCAGGAAAATGGGCTTCGAAGGATTCATAATCAAAATCAACGATAGGAGAATACTTGAAGAATTCGTCTTAAAGGCCGGTGTACCGAAGGAACGCGTTTTAGATGCGATTCGAGCTGTAGATAAATTGCTCAAGGTAAGGAAGGAAGGAGTAATCGAGGAACTCCAGAGACTATCAATCGACTCTATCGAAGCGGAAAAGCTTCTCGACGTGTTATCCCTCTCAGGTGCACCCGAGTATGTACTGTCCGAAGCCGAGAGTAGACTGAAGGAGTCACCTAAGGGGTTGGAAGGATGCAAAGCCCTAAGGGATATGGTCAACTACGCCAAATCCTTTGGTTATGCAGAGTACCTTGTTGTTGAGTTGAGTCTTGCGAGAGGTTTAGATTACTACACGGGGCCCGTGTTCGAAGTCTCTGCTAAGGGATACGAGGATTATGGGAGCATCGCCGGTGGCGGACGCTATGATGAGATCATCAACATCTTTGGTGGAGATACTACTCCAGCTACCGGGATTTCATTCGGCATCGAACGCCTAGTTCCTTTGTTAGAGATAAAGGGCGGCTTTGAGGGTGTCACCTTGGGTGTCGACGTCTTGGTCGCCCCCATCTCAGAGAAGGTAAAACGTGAAGCCATCAAAGTAGCCCAAGAACTACGTGCGGCTGGAAATCGCACGATCATCGATCTATTAGGAAGACGTTTCTCCAAACAACTCGAATACGCTGACAAGAAGCACGTCCGGAAGGTAGTCATAATCGGGGAGAGGGAGCTTGCCGAGGGTTGCTTGACTGTCAGGGATATGAAGACGGGGGAACAGATCAAGGTAGAGCGTGTAAACCTACTTGAGTGCATCCGATCCTAATTTTTCCAGCTCCGCTTTCTCGAGACCGTAATATACAACCTCTCCACGTCTGTCTACCACTGCAAGTTTCAAGATTCTATTGGATCTCATCGAAGATTTTAGAACCTGTTCCAAGTGGCCGATTGTTTCATTCATTCCCTCATATACCGTGTGTATCTCGTAACACGGTGGTTTTTTCGTGTATGTTCCTCTTTCATATACGAGGAAGCTTGTCTCTTGTTCTGTGGATGATTTTACAGCGAATCCTCTGCCCCTGATGTCTCGATATATGATATATTTTGTCCATAGCAAGGCGTCTTTTTCAAGTTCCCTGTTGAGGATTTCCTGAAAGGAGAATATTCTTTTTTCATCCTCGTCGATGATTGCTAGGCGCTCTTTCTCAACGAGGTAGAGCGCTTCGCTCGGAGATAATATGAAGTCCCGGTTTTCGTGTCGATGCCCGTAGCCATCTTGGTAAAGGCTGTCGACCTCGTTTTGTGTTGGGACTGTAATTCTTTGTCCCACGTAGACAGCATTGACTGGCTGCACGTCTACTCGGTGTATTAAGTCGGATAAAACTTTATCACGGCCTCTTTTTCGAAGTTTTCTACTCTATTTACTCTACCCTTTTTACTGGAAAAGTTGGAGAAAACGGAGACTATCGCGGTCTATTTTCACTGTGTTTGGGCTTTTCGGATCTCCCATCTACTCTCTCTTCCCTCTCGGATCCAAGTGCCTCCAAGGGAACGGATCGTCTCGTTGATTGGGCCCCATAGATCACCGAGGAATTTTTTAGGGCTCACAAGTGCGCCCTCTTCCCCTTCCTCGATGTTTAGAAGACTAGTATCAATCCCGGCGGCTTTTAGTTTCTCGCTGAAACTTGAGGGGAGCCAGGCTTCCTTTTCCTCTTCTGCATCCACGTGTTGGGTGATGGCGGCCGCTTTTCCGACGGAGAGAATTATGCCTATCCTTGAACCGCAGTCCGGGCAGGTGAGCCAGATCACCTTTGATTCATCTTTACTCAAGAGGCTATCGAAGTTGTCTAAACTAATTATATTATTAAACCCTCTCCTGATGATGATCGGAATTTCTGGGCGCTGTAAAAATTATTATAATACTATATACAATAATTAGTCAGAGGGTTTGTCTTGAGTGCTCAGTCACAGGAATTTAACTGTCCTTACTGTCCCAGAAAATCAGCGAGTCCAGGAGGCATAAAATTCCATGTCAAGCTTACTCACCCCGAAAAACTAGACGAGTTCACTACAGTGTACTTACTGAAAATGAATTCTCAGTTTAAGGAGCATAACCGAGAAACCTGAAGACGGATAACGATCGATAAGCCCTATTTTTACATATCTACGGACAGAATTAATGGCCTTAATCTTGAAGGTATACATTTTATAAGGCCTAGTTAGCGGGCCTCGATCTAGCTTCGATCCTTGATGGGTTTTCCGTACGGTGTGCAAATTCCCTGAAAAGCGAATGTGGTTGAAAAACCCTGATCGGGTTATCGAACCGAGGGATTGGCCAACGATCACGTCTATACATTAGACGCCTTCAAGCCCAACCTTTTTTTAATCACTAACCCGTAGATTACCTGATTTCAATGAAACTTACCGAGTCCGTTCATCTGGTCGGTGGCTCCGCTTATGGGCTCTCAGCTGCAGGCGACTGTAACGTCTATCTTGTAAACTGCGGAAACGAATACGTCTTGATTGACGCAGGTGATGGGATTGGTGTAAAGCGGATAGTTGAGAACATCAAGCATGATGGGCTCGATCCCAAGAAAATAAAAATAGCCTTCTTGACCCATTGCCACTTCGACCACATAGGGGGAGCACACGAGCTAAATCGATTGACGAAGTGTAAACTATTAGCTCATAGACTTGACGCAAACTCGATCACTAATCTCAACGAGAATTTTCTGATGGACATGGCACGTGATAGGGGTTTAAGTTTCAAGGCGCCAAGGCTCGATGGCATGCTAGCGGATGGGGACCATATACACGTTGGTGATTCAAGTTTCGACATCCTACACACACCTGGATATACCCCTGGCTGTATCTCCATAGAGCTGGTTGAGACGGACGGGAAAAAGGCAATATTCACCGGAGACATAGCCTCAACGACGGGTAGACTCGGTTTCATCAATGGACCCGGATTCAACCTATTCGATTGGAAGACCAGCATAAAGCGCCTTGTCGCTGAGTCTTCTGATCGGGTCTACCCGGGGCATAACACGTTCATGTTGAGTGGCGGTACAGATGATCTGAAGCTCACGGATGCGAAGATGAATGCGCCTTGGACAACGATAGTCACAAGTGTGGGTTAACTGAGTTGGAAAAACCACCACGGCAGGTCGTCCTAGAGATTCCCTCACTCGACGACGCGTTTCCGACAGTCAAATTAGGGATATCCCACAAAAGGATCGTGATAATTGCGGGTAACTGCTCGGTTAAATACGAGGGAAGAGCAAGCTCCAGCCTCGGACCAGGCGAACGGCTGGCCATCTTCAAGCCTGATGGCTCGGCTCTTGTCCATCGTCCTAAGGATTACTCCCCGGTTAACTGGCAGCCACCAGGAAGCTTGTTCCAGACGAAGTTGAAAGAACAAGAGCTGGTGATCAGAGTCTATCGAAGAAAGGATCACGAAGTCATGGAGGTGGCCTTCACCGACTTAAAGATGGTGTCCATTCTGGATCTTAAGGACGCCGGAGAGTTCACCCTCTACGCCACTGAGAGTGATATGCAACAAGCTATACTCACTCAGCCATCGCTTCTAGAGGAAGGATTCAGGCCGATAACCCGAGAGAGGCCAGTCGACCCCGGATTCATCGATATACTTGGAATCGATAAAAATAACGTGTTAACTGTCGTCGAGTTAAAGCGAGTAAAGGCGACTAGGAGGGCCGTTCTCCAATTGAAGAAGTATATGGATGTGATCAACTTGGATTCTAATCGAAAGGTACGAGCGATACTCGTCGCTCCTGCTCTCGCGGAAGGAACGCAAGAGGTTTTAACGTCCTTAGGTTACGAGTTTAAGGCTTTATCACCTCAACAATGCGCCGAGGTGTTGAAACAAAGAAGCGGCAAGCTCATCACGGAGTTTTTCAAATAAAAACCAGATTATGTTGCATATTTATGAGACAAAAATAAATTAATTTAATTTTTTTATTGAATTATATTTAGACTTCTTCCTATCATCTCCAACCTTGAAATGACCTCGTCGAGTTGCTCAGTGGTGAGTCTCGCACTCATCTGAATCCTTATCCTGGACTTATCTCGAGAAACCATCGGGTAGACTATTGGGACGACGAAGACGCCTTTTTCGTAGAGCTTATCGGCAAAGGCTTTTGCTGTGTGGCTATCTCCTACTATGATGGGTATTATCGGTGTCTGGGACATGCCCGTATTGAAGCCTAGGTCTTGCACTGCTTTTTTGAAATAGTTAGTGTTATTCCATAGATTTTTTACGTGTTGCGGCTCTTTTTCGAGTACGTCGATTGCGGCTATTGTTGACGCGACCACAGCGGGTGGATGTGACGAGCTGAGGAGCCACGTCCTGCTCTTGTTCAAAGCGAACTTTACGAGATCCTCTGAGCCAGAAATATGACCGCCCACGGTCCCGTAGGCTTTACTGAATGTACCCATCTCAACCTGGACGTCTTTATGGTTGAGATGGAAGTGGCTTACTATGCCTTTTCCCTTCTCCCCCAAGACTCCTTCGCCGTGGGCGTCGTCAACATATACCATGGCTCCGTGTTCGGCACCTAGTTTCGCCAGCTCGTTCAACGGTGCAATGTCTCCGTCCATGCTGAATACGCCGTCGGTGATGATGAGGAGTCTCCTATATGGGGGGCTGTGTTTTTCGACATCATCGAGGATTCTTGAGAGGTCTTTCACGTCATTGTGTTTGTAAACCGTTCTGTCGCCTCTGGCTAGGCGAATGCCGTCGATTATACTACCGTGGTTTAGTTCGTCGCTGATAATGAGATCTCCTTCTCCTACGAGTTGTGGTATGAGACCAGAGTTTGTCTGGAATCCTGTGGGGTATGTGAGCGACGCTTCTGTGCCTTTGAATCGTGCCAGCCTTTTTTCAAGTTCAATGTGTAGATCCATCGTTCCGGAGATCGCCCTTACCGCGCCTGATCCTACGCCGTATTTTTGTACCGCCTCTATGGCGGCCTGTTTTAACTTTGGGTGGGTTGTTAGACCCAGGTAGTTGTTGCTGCAGAGGATCAGTACATCTCTTCCGTCTATTTTTGAGAGTGGCTCGCTTGGGCCTTGGATGGTTTTTAGTCTCCAGTCGAGCGCCTTATCGACTAATTCTTGATACTCCTTTGCCAGAAACTCCGTTGGATTTCTCATAGAATCACTAGAATGATTTTGCTTATTGCTCTTTTACGTTTTCTGTTTCATAGAAGATGTTATTTAGATTTAGTTGAGAGAGTAGTTACTGTGAGGCTCCGTTGTGCGGCGATTTTAACAAGATACTAGTGACTGGTGCCTCGGGTCAGATCGGTTCAGAGTTGGTACCCAAGCTACGGGAACTATATGGGAAGGATAATGTTATAGCCTCTGACCTGAAGGCGCTCGAGGTGGGGGGTGGGTCTTTTGAGTATCTGGATGTGACCGACGCTAAAAGACTCGAAGAGATCGTCGTCCAATACGGTGTGGATTCAATAATCCACCTCGCTGCGCTTCTTTCAGCCTCCGGCGAGCAGCGACCAAACTTGGCTTGGCATATAAACGTTAACGGCCTCTATAACGTACTTGAGGTTGCTCGAACCTGTAAAATAAAACGAGTATTTAATCCGAGCTCGATAGCAGTTTTTGGACCCGAGACGCCGAGAGAGAATACCCCTCAGGAGACGGTGTTGAAGCCAAAAACCATGTATGGAATTACCAAGGTCTCGGGCGAGCTTCTGGGAGATTATTACTTCCATAAATGGGGCGTAGATGTTCGCGGCATTAGGTTTCCAGGGATAATAAGCAACGTAACTCCACCTGGCGGTGGGACGACCGATTACGCCGTTGAGATATTCTATGATGCCATAAAAAACAAGAACTATACGTGTTTCCTTAAACCGGATTCTACCCTTCCTATGATGTATATGCCTGATTGTTTGAAGGCGATAATCCTACTCATTGAAACTGATCTATCTCGATTAAGGCATCATACTGATTTTAATCTAAGCGCCCTTAGTTTTTCGCCTGCAGAGATCGCGGCGGAAATAAAGAAGCAAATACCTGACTTTGAAATAGATTACAAGCCCGATTATAGACAGGCAATAGCCGATTCCTGGCCAAAGAACATTGATGATTCTATTGCACGTGAGGAGTGGGGTTGGAAGCCGGATTATGATCTACCAGCAATGGTTGAGGATATGTTGAAGATATTGGGCAGGCGTCGTGAATTAAAGACGTTGTAGTTTTATTAAAATCGTTATTTATGTCTAATTATTATGAGACATAATTCTTTGTTTTTATGAATTTTATCACTTCTGGGTTGACTGGGTTGGGAGGCTCTTTTCCTTCGAGCACCGCGACTAGATTCGTGGCGGCCATGACTGCCATGGCTGTGCGGGTATCGATGCTTGCGCTAGCAATGTGGGGGGTCATCACTATATTATCTAGTTCTAGTAGAGGATTGGATGGGTCGATTGGCTCTTTCTCAAACACGTCCAATCCTGCTCCTGCTATCGTCTTTGCTTTAAGTGCATCGTAGAGGGCTGCCTCATCTATGACTGGTCCTCTTGAGGTGTTGATGAGGTAGGCTGTCTTTTTCATTTTTAATAGTTGTTCTCTTCCGATAAGATGATGTGTCTCTTCCGTGAGCGGAACATGTATGGTGACAAAGTCTGCCTTAGCTAGCAGTTCATCTAATGACTCATATATTATGTTATATTTCTTCTCGAAGTCTTCCCGGCGGATTGGGTCATAGTATATCACGTTCATGTTGAACCCCTGTGCTCGTTTTGTCATCGCGGTGCCTATGCGTCCCATGCCGATTATTCCGAGTGTTTTCCCGTGGACGTCGCAACCGATGAACATCTTCGGACCCCATGCGTGGACCCACTTTTTCGATCTGATGTTCTTATCTCCTTCAACAATTCTCCTTGCAGCAGCCATCATAAGGGCGAAGGCACAGTCCGCAGTGGTTTCAGTTAGAATACCTGGTGTATTTGTGATATATATCCCGCGTTTTGTAGCCTCGGTTACATCGATGTTGTTGAAACCCACAGCGTAATTACTGATCACTTTGATTTTTTTACCCGCTTCGAGTACTTCTTTATCAATTCTCTCCGTCAACAAGCATAGCAGGCCATCCACTTCCTTTACTTTATTCAATAGAATTTCTCGGGGAACCGGATTGTCTTCTCCTTCGAAGACTTCTACATCGCAATGCTTCTCGATTATGTCGATAGCGGACTTGAACAACTGCCTTGTAACATAGACCTTAGGCTTTGACAAAGTTCTTCACCTAAATCAATATCTATGTGTTTTTATCTTTTTTTAAATCCTTTCCCAAAAATTTAATATTCAGAAAAAACCTGAATATTAATCGTTAAGGTGGATTAAGGTGACTAGTGATAAAAAGAAGGCCCTTAAGTTGTTAGACACACTATTTGAAGGCCCTCTTAAACCCTTACACAGTAAAAATGCGCGGCGTATCTTCGAGATATTTTACCAGAAGAGAAAATATGAGCACCTCACCACATACGATATCGAAAAGGAGCTTGACGAACAGGGACTATCGATCAACAAGAAAGAGATCAACGGATGGCTAGTCTTCCTTCAAAATGCAGGCCTCATACTAAAAATGGAGAAACGCGGTAAACCAATCGTTTACACTTATGCTAACAAGTATACATTTGACCTATGGCGACTAACTGAAGCAGGATTAAATGTAGGTCAAAAACTTCTTATCCTCATGGAGGACGACGGACTAAAAGGCATACCTCATCTGACTGAACTCACACCTACTCTAATTCATGAATTGGAAGACCTCTATTTCACTTCAAAGATTCTGATACTACTTTACGAACGTGGAGGCAGTCAAAGCTACTCTGATCTCAGAAAACAGTTAGCTATTAACCGTGAAAAACTAGCGGTATACTCCTGGCCAGATGCTTCTCATTCAGAAAAACCCCTCTTCGAGATAAAGGAAAAACCACCCACACTACGCATAAAAGTCTTCAAACTATTTGGCTGGGTAATGGAGCAGGATCTGACTTTCACCCTTACGGAGGAAGGACGTAAGATAGCGAACGATATTATCTCTAGGGCGTTGGCGCCTTAAAGACAAGATCTATGTCCCAATTGTTGAAGGTATATTATTTTTAAGGCATAAAGGATCAACTACAAATCTTTATAGAATCGTGTTAATTCTGATATAAAATCGTGTTAAAATCTACATGTTTCTTCAGGTTGGTTCAGATGTTTTAAAACGCGCCGAAAAATATCGGCCATAAAATGCATCCATACATCGTGCGGACTATAAAAACCTAAGAATTATAAGAACTGGCGACTTAGGTCGGTGATGAGTCCCCCAAATGAAGTGTACACGTCTCGGCTCCATAACGGTCTCAAGGTTATAACCGAGGAGATTCCTGGCTCTAAATCGACATCGATAGGGATATGGGTCGACGTCGGATCGCGGGATGAAGAAAAAGCGTACCATGGGTGCTCGCATTTCCTAGAGCATCTCTTATTCAAAGGGACCAAGAGAAGAAGCGCGAGGGAGATTTCAACTATCATAGAGGAGAGGGGAGGTTATCTCAACGCCTTCACTGACAGAGACATGACCTGTTATTACGCGAAAGTCCTAAGCGGGGACCTTCCTCTCGCGGTTGATGTCTTATCGGACATGGTAGCGAACCCTCTGCTGAAACCGGAGGATATTGATACGGAGCGAACAGTCGTCCTTTCCGAGATAGACCGTAGAGACGACGATCCGGGGGACTTGATAAACGACCTGTACTTTGAAACCACCTGGGGCAACAACGAGGCTGCTCACCCCATATTAGGTGAGAAGAAAACCCTTGACAAGCTAGATCACAACACCATTGATGCTTATTTTCTCAGACATTATGTGCCAAACCGGATGGTAGTGACTGCCGCGGGTCATATAGAACACAACAATTTAGTAGATGTCGTCGAGAAGGACCTATCTTATCTAAAAGGTTCATCTCATGGAGAACGAAAGAAACCCATCTACAATTCGTCGAGGACGTATGTGACGCGTTCATCGAGTCAAGTTCAAGTCGCTTTAACCTCCGAAGGGACATCCTACAGCGACCCTGAGAGGGACACCCTCCAGTTGATATCCTCCTATCTGGGCGTTGGCGCAAGCTCAAAGTTATTTCAAGAGATCCGGGAAAAAAGGGGTTTGGTATATTCCATCTTCAGCACAAACTACTCTCTTCAGGACTCTGGATTGTTTACGATACTGGCGGGAACGCTAGACAAGTCCGTGGAGAGACTACTAAAGATCGAGTTAAAAGAAATGGTACAAATGAAAAAAGGGATACCTCAGAGTAAGCTGGAAAAGATCAAACACAAGACTATTGGCGTAGCTGTTCTACGTTCAGAGAGCTCGGAAAGCCGAATGATCCAACTGGGTGTATCCACGCTGAGACGTGGAGAACCAAAAACATTGACTGAAACCATAGAGGGAATAAAAGCCGTCGAACCCGAGTCGATTAGGGCATTTGCCGAGGACAGATTTTCCAAGGATGTGTTAAGCCTAACTACCTTGGGCCTATCGAAAGAGACGACGAGGAAAGTAGATGCATTATTTTAGCTTCTATTCATCGGAGTGGACGTATCCCAGAGATGTTTGAAGTAACCTCGAGATATCATATTCAGGCCAACGTGATCCGACCATATGGCAAGGCTTTCGTTTTCAGCACCTTGACTTAGAAATAGAAGCGTTTCGTGCCCGTCGGCCACCAGCCCCCCTCCAAACATGTCGTCTCTTATCCGAACCTCTGTCAAGGCGAAGATCACGTCTGGCAGGGTCTTCTCGGTGGCACGCGTGGTAAGCAGCTGGATCTTCACTTTGTGGTCGATCTGTGTCTCAAATGTGGGGAGAACCTGTTTGATCAACAAAGTTGGAAGCAGTGGAAAAGCAACCATCAGTTCCTTCTTTGATCCTATGATGGTCTCCCTTATCTTGGAGATTATTGTATCCTCTCCGCGAATGATCCAGATCTCTGGCTTCTCTTTGATCTCCCTGTGTTCGTATAATGCCTGCAGTTCATTAATCACGATGTCTTTGCTCTTCTCAAACTTGTCCTCTTTACGGATCTTCTCGGCTCTCAAGGCTTCTACGGGGGCCCTTGGGTAGTATAACCGTGGTCGTCCCCCCCTGACTTCCACCCACCCCTTCTTCTCAAGTGTATCAAGGACTGTGTATACTTTAGAGTAAGGTATTGTAGTGGATGTGCTCACATTATTTGCGGTTAGTTCACCGGCTTTAACTAATGAAAGATAGGCCATTGTTTCGTATTCGGTAAGCCCGATCTCTCGTAATGCTCTCTCGACCTTGGCACTGACCGGTATACTCGACATTCTTATCAGAACGAGAGAACGTGAGGAGGTTTATTTACCTCTATCGGTGGGAATAACCACTTTTTAGAAGGTGAAAATTACGAGAACCTTCTTAAAGAAAGATCGCTTTTCAAGCATACCAACGCACGCAGGCATTAAGATATGAATAAAATCAAGGATACTGAGAGTCTCTGCCCTGAATGTATGAAGGTTCTACCTGCCGAGATCTATGAAGAGGGTGGTAAGGTCTACATACGTAAGACCTGTTCGGAGCACGGCGAATGGTCTGATCTTTACTGGGGAGACTATGAACAGTATGTCAGGGCAGAAAAATATGCTTCGCAAGGAAAAAAGTTAAACAACCCGCGAATAAAAACGATGCGAGGATGTCCGTACGACTGCGGGATTTGTCCTGAACATAAATCACACACCGTTCTAGCGATAATAGATATCACGAATAGATGTAACCTCCGTTGCCCGATCTGTTTCGCCCACGCCGGGGCCGCAGGATACCTATACGAACCCACGAAAGAGGAAATACGTGGAATCCTTGAGAACCTTCGAGTCAATAGACCTGTGCCTCCCCCCGGTTTGCAGTTCAGTGGAGGAGAACCCACGGTTAGAGAGGACCTTCCTGAACTCATCGAAATGGCAAAGGAGATGGGTTTCCATCACGTTGAGATAAACTCCAATGGCATCAAGATGGCCGAAAGCGTAGAGTATTGTAAGACTCTAAAGAAGGCGGGTGCCAGCACAGTATATCTCCAGTTCGACGGCGTAACCCCAGAGCCGTATAAGGTGGCTAGGGGATTTGATTTATTGCCGATCAAGAAGCGCGCCCTAGCAAACCTGAAGGCTGCAGGTTTCCGAAGCGTGGTGCTTGTCCCTGTTCTGGTTGGTGGAGTCAATACAGATCAGGTTGGGGACATCATCCGTTTCGCCATTGAGAATCGTGATGTTGTCAGGTGCGTGAACTTCCAACCAGTCGCTATCACGGGGCGCATCAACACAAAGGAGAGGGAGCAGATGCGCGTTACGATCCCTGATCTCATGCGCTTCGCCAATGAGCAGACGAACGGTTTGATCAAGGAAAAAGACTGGTTCCCTGTACCCACCGCGATTCCACTCACACAATTCATTGGCCATCTAAGGGGTAAGCAATACGTCGATTTTAGTACTCATCCTCATTGCGGTATGGCTACTTATCTCGTCATGGAGAAGGATGAGGTAGAACCAATAACAAAATACCTCAATGTAGAGGGGCTAATCTCATCCCTAAAAGCTGCCAATAACCAGTTCGAATCAGGAAAAATAACCACGGCGAAGGCATCAGCGATCAAAGGCGTCATAAAAAACATTAAAGTGAGCACTTTCAGAAAGTACCTTCTCCCCGTGATTAATAACGGTAATTATGAGAGTCTGAGCGAACTGCATCACAATATGCTGATGATTGGCTCGATGCATTTCATGGACCCATACAACTTTGACCTTGAGAGGGTACAACGTTGTGTGGTCCATTATGCGACGCCCGATGGTAAAATCACGCCATTCTGTACGATGAACACCCTGCATAGAGCTTCGACAGAGAAAAAGTTCTCGCGCCCTCTAGACGCGAAAATGAATACTCCTCTCTACGACGTCGAGTCTCTGAATAAGAAGATACTGGAAGAAGAGGCCTAATTTTTTAGTATCGCACCCTTGTCGGCAGATGTGACGAGGGCGGAGTACCTGAGAAGGTAACCTTTCTTCACGTTTGATTTAGGTGGGGACCACTTCTCTCTTCTTTTAGCAAGTTCCTTTTCGGGTACCTTTAGTTCGATTCTCCTTTCAGGTATATTGATGGAGATTTTGTCCCCGTCTTCGATCAGGGCTATTGGTCCCCCTACAGCTGCCTCTGGTGAGATGTGGCCTATGCATGGGCCTCTGCTGGCTCCACTGAATCTTCCATCGGTTAACAGATAGACGCGGTCCAACCCGTAGCCCACGATGGCGCTCGTGGATGCAAGCATCTCCCTCATACCGGGACCACCTTTAGGGCCCTCGTAGCGAATAACGACAACGTCGCCGTTCTTGATCTTTCCCCCATGTATGGCCTCTATGGCGTCCTCTTCCCGCTCATAGACCTTGGCCGTGCCTGTGAATGTCCACATCTTGGGGTCGATAGCAGTCATCTTGGCTACCGCCCTGTTGGGTGCAAGGTTCCCCTTCAGTATGGCCATGCCCCCTGTCTCGTGAACTGGGTTATCGGGAGGACGGATGATCTCTCTATCGTATACCTTTACGTCTCTCAGGTTTTCTTTGATTGTTTTACCCGTAGCCGTGATGATGCTGGTGTCTAGCATGCCCTCAAGGGTCTTCATCACACCGGGTATGCCTCCCGCCCTGTGAAGCTCCTCTACGATGATCCTTCCAGCCGGGGCCATGTTAACGAGGTGTGGGGTCTTCTTGCTTATCTTATCAAAGAGGTCCAGAGGCAGGTCTATTCCACTTTCCTCTGCCACCGCTTTGAGGTGAAGTACCGTGTTTGTGCTACCACCTAGAGCCATGTCCACGATTATAGTGTTCTTGAACGCCGCCTCTGTCATGATTTTACTTGGAGTCAGATCCAGTTTGAGTAGCTTCATTATCTGTTTTCCAGCCTCGTAGGCTAGTCTTTCCCTTTCCTTTCCCATGCTCTCAGCTGTCGCCATATATGGCAGAGTCATGCCCATTGCCTCTATGAGGCACTGCATGGTCATGGCGGTGAACATGCCTGCGCAGGCGCCGGGGCTGGCGCAGCAGATCTCCTCCAGGTAGGTTCCCTCTTTCTCGCTGATGTCTCCGCTCATGACGAGTCCACGCACCTCGAAGAGGTCCATGACTGTGATCTTCTTTCCCTTGTATTTTCCCCACTCTGGGCATCCCGCCGACATGGGTCCGCCGAGGACGAATATTGTAGGTATGTTGAGCCGGGCTGTAGCCATGAGCATTCCGGGGTTGATCTTGTCGCAGGTGGTGATGCACACCATGGCGTCGAAGCCGTGGCTTCCCACCATGATCTCTAGGCTGTCCGCGATGATCTCTCTGCTGGGCAGGCTGAGTTTCATTCCTTCGTGTCCCATGGCGATGCCGTCGCAGACGCTGATGGTGTTGAACTCTCGGGGGAGTCCGCCGGCTGCCCTGACTCCTTCCTTTACCTTCTCCGCGAGTTTGTTTAGGTGAACGTGGCCGGGGTTTATTTCTGTGAAGCTGTTTGCGATGGCGATGAGTGGTTTGCCGATGTCTTTGTCTTCTACTCCTGTTCCTCGTAGGAGGCTTCGTTGGCTTATTCTATCTATGCCGTCGTATACTTTGGAGCTTCTGTGTCGGGGGTTTGTCGTCATGGAGTGTTAGGGTTTGTTTGGCGGATATTAAGCTTGGGTGGTGTTTCGTTGCGTGCGTGTAGGGGGGGAGGGGGGTATGTTCGTCGTCGTCATGATTCTTGGTTTTTGGGATTGTTTTCCTGTTTGGGGTGTTTTTTTGGGTCTGTTGATGGTGGCGGACGGCGGCGGATACCGGCGAGCGTTTCGATTTCGGTTCCTTGCGTGGGTGTAGGACGGGGCTACTTCTGTGTGGCGGTCGTTGGTTTGTCTCGTTTTCCGTGATTTTGGGTGATGGATATTTTTTGTGTCCCGAGTTTTGACTGGTCGTTAAATGTGTCGAGGGCCATGGAGGTTTAATGTGCAAGATCAGGCTGCTTTTCCTCGTCGTTTTGCACGATTTGTGTCTCTTTGCGGGTCAACTTTTTTAGGCCTTTAATAAACATACCTTCAAGATGATGGATAGAAAAGCAGCCCAAAGCCCGTCGAAAGAGGGATAACGGCCTTATTCCCCTCTATGTTTGTGAACCCTCCCGATAAGAGTGAGGTCAAGAAGAACTACGATGAGTTGGGAGGGGGCTTATATGACCTCAGGTATCGGGACGAGCAGGACCGTAAATATGACGCGGCTTTTCTCGTCACTCTTCCCAGAGGGGACGATCTGCTCCTTGACGATGGGTGTGGGACGGGTATGCTCCTCTCGAGGTTTGACTCCCCCGCCGTTGGTCTGGACCTGACCCCGAACCTACTTCGGATCGCGAGAGAGAAACTTGGGGAAGATCACCACCTGATACTGGGTGACGCCGAGCATCTACCGATCAAAGACGGCGTCTTCGAAGGCGTATACGCCATCACCTTGATACAGAACACGCCGGATAAGCGGAAGGTCATCTCCGAGATGAAGCGAGTCTCCAAGACTAACGGGCGAATCCTCGTCACCGCCCTCAAGGTGGTGTTTGGTCCGGATTTTCTTCCCGGATTGTTGGAGGAGGCTAATCTTAAGAATGTGAGCCAAGTCGGGGATGCCGGAACAAACGACTGGATCGTCTCTGCCGAGAAAGAGTGATCTAGAGAAGTGGGAGAAAAGCGCTAAAGTGCGCCCGGTTCAGAAGGTTTTTATAATCTCCCCCTCGGTCTATCTATGAATCTCCAAGGGTGTAGAACGAATGGAGCCGAGCAAGAAGCCGCTTAATGTACTCATCAAGAGCGTCGGGAGCAACGTAACGATCAACCTCAAGGGGCACGGCGAGTACTGGGGGAAGATGACGAGGGTCGACGGATACATGAACATCATGCTCAAGGGCGCGAAGGAGTACGACCATAACGGTTTGGTCGCCAACTACGGCGATGTCTTCGTCCGCGGCAACAACGTAGTCTACATCTGTATCGACCCTGCCACGCCACCAAACCCTAAGGGTAAGTCGGGCAAGCGCGACGATGACGACGACGCCAAGTAGTACACCGAAAATCTCAGAATCTCGGCTTTTAATAAGGTATCTTGACTCCATTTACCCTAACCTAGTTGGTGTAGAAACATGCGTCTGATCGTGGCGATCACGGGTGCAAGCGGCATAATCTACGGGAAACGCTTTCTCGAAGAGGCGAAGAAGAGGAATTTTGAAGTCCACCTCGTGGTCAGCAACGCTGCGGAGAAGGTGGCGAGGAGCGAGGTGGGTGACGTTGAATGGTCGGCATTGGCATCAAGGGTCTACTCCCCTGACGACCTAACCGCCCAGATTGCGAGTGGATCATTCCGCGTAGACGCCATGGTGATCGTCCCAGCCACAATGAAGACCATCGGCGCACTCTCCTCGGGTTACTGCGATGATCTCATCAGCCGAGTCGCCGACGCCCAACTCAAGGAGGGCAGGCGCCTCCTGATAGTTCCCGTGAGACCCCTCTACACGCGATACATCTGGAGAACATGGCAAAACTCAGCAGGATGGGCGTAACCGTGCTCCCCGCCATGCCTGGCTTCTACCATGGACCCAAAACGGTGGACGATCTTGTTGACTTCATAGTCGGTAAGATGCTCGACCAGTTGGGTGTCGAGCACGACTTGTTCCGGCGCTGGGGCAGTTAGGTCTCCTGCCTAAGCTCCTTATCTAGATGCGCCAAGAAGTCGCTCATGTATCTGGTTCGTTCCCCCGCCATTCGTTTCGCCTCGTCGGTGAAGAGTAGGCCCTCGAGTTTGAGGAGTTTTTCGTGGAAGTGAGCGATGAAGTCGTCGACCGGCCTAGCTCGTTCTCCGCTGTATACCGCAGTCCTGTAGATCCCTATGGCGCCGAGGGCGTCTAGCTTGTCGGCGTCTGAGAGGATCTTCGCCTCGATGGTCTTGGGGGGTTTGTTGCCTGAGAAGCTGTGTGTAGAGATCGCCATGACGATCTTCTCGATGATTTCCTCTGATTGGCCGTAACGACGTAATATTGGCTTCGCCTTCTCGGCGCCGATCTGAGCGTGGTTTTCTTCGTCTCTGGCGACGTCGTGGAGTAGGGCGGCGGGGAGGAGTATTCTAAGATCGGCCTTCTCAACTAAACCGATGTGAAGGCACGTCTTGTATACCCTGTCGACGTGCTCAAACCCATGTGTCCCATAATGAGGTGCTAAACCGCGTGCCTCCTCCCTCAGGTCGGTTAACATTTTCTCATTCAAAGGCTAAACCTCTATCTTCTGCGCCCCGCTATCCCTGCCAACATTCACCTGTAGCACCCCCTTGTAAGACGTGATGAAGCAGTCCGTAAGCTCGACATTATCGCCCACCGATGCGCCGTTGAACAGCTCAATTTTCTCGTTCCAGACCGCGAATGATATAGACGAGACTCCGTCGTTGAGTTCGCCCTCGAGGATCGAGTGTTCAACTCCCGAGTAGGTCTTCACCTTTCTCACGCCCATGATCTTGGCGATCTTAACCTTGAAGTTGAGGTGTTCCATACCGGGGCGGAGTTCTCCGAGGCGGGGGGTGTTCTGGGCCATTTACCTCACCTAAATATGGGCCTCATAAAAGAGTTGGGTCCAATGCTTAAAGGATGGTTACGCTGACACAGATACGATGAAGCCCCGGGTGAACCTTGTCTGCACGGAGTGCGGTTACGCCTTCCCCAGCGACTCGGGCAGGACATCCTGCGAAAGATGTGGGGGGATACTCGAATACATCTGGGATGAGGAGTATCTAAACTCCGTCGAGTTCTCCGGTGAGCTGAAGTTCTGGAGATACAAACCCGTACTCCCCCCGGTGAAGAAGCAGGTCAGTCTGGGGGAGGGGGGTACGCCGCTCCAGGAGGCGCAGAGGCTCGTGGAGTCCCTCGGGCTAAAGAACCTGGCTCTAAAAGATGAGACGAGGAACCCGACGAATAGTTTCAAGGACCGCTCGGCAGCCTTGATGGTATCAGATGCCTCCGGGAAGGGATTTGGTTCTCTCGTCTGCGCGACAAATGGGAACCATGGCGCATCGGTAGCCGCCTACTCTGCAAAAGCCGATATCTCCTGCCACCTCTTAGTCCCAAAAGCCATGGACATCGGGAAACTCGCCCAGATGATGGTCTACAACGCCGAGATAGTGGAGTCGGGGGAGACTAT
>Ga0315275_10000516_pt1 | contig 31981 bp, 31 predicted proteins | sample YL17G03_0_MG_FD_205557 | JGI IMG/M metagenome (GOLD analysis project Ga0315275, IMG submission 205557) | Sediment microbial communities from Yellowstone Lake, YNP, Wyoming, USA - YL17G03_0 | ecosystem: Environmental > Aquatic > Freshwater > Lake > Sediment | place: USA: Wyoming | collected...
CGTGCCAGGATCGTACCTGAGCCCGCGGCGGGTCCAGATTTCGGCGAAGTTCCAGTTCTAGGGTTCGTCGCGCGGGCCTGACGGCCCGTCCCGGTGTGCAGGAAGGGCCCGGCGGTTCGTACCGCCGGGCCCTTCCTATCTCTGGAAGAGTCGCTCGCGGGCGATCAGATCGCGCGTCGTCGCGTCGGCGCCCCGCCGGGCCCGATCGATCCGTGCGGCCGCATCAGGCTCCTTCAGCAGCACGCTCACCTGGGCCCGCTTGAAGAGCACCATCGCGTACTCCACGTGCGACGCCGGCACGCGATCGAGCGCATCCCTGGCGTCCGCGAACCGGCGCGCGTCCAGATACAGCAAGCCCAGTTCGAGGTCGTTCTGGAACCCCCTGCCCTGCAACGTCCGGGCGCGCTCGAACGCGTCGAGGGCCACCGGCGTGCTTCCGGCTTCCATGGCCAGCTGGCCCAGCTGCACCAGCTCCGCCGGCGTCGGAGTCCGGAGGCCGAAGATCCGCTGTCGCAGAGCGAGCGCCTCCGGCACCCGTTTCTGGCGCTCCCGCACGTCTGCCAACGCCTCGAGCACCGGCATCCGGTTGGGGTGTTCGGCCGCAACCTGCTCCAGCAGCGGCACTCCGCGCTGCCAGTCCGGCGTGCGGGCGTAGTGCAGGGCCAGGTAGACCTTCACGTCGGCCGACTGCGGCGCCAGCCGCGCCGCCTGTTCGAACATCGCCTCGGCCTGCCTGTCGTGCCGGAGCGCCGAATGCGCCGACGCAATCCGGAGCATCGCGTCGAGGTTGTAGGGATCGGCAGCGAGAATCCGCTCGAACAGCGGGATGGTCTGCGCGTAATTCCCGGCCACGAACAACGCGGACGCCTGCTCGAGCGGCGCGAACAGGCGAACCATGTCGACCGGCCGAGGCGCATCCTTCCGAACGATCGGCGCCGCCCCGGCACTCACGTAGCCCAGGCTCGCCAGCGACCGCCGGGCCTCGGGATCGAGCGTGTCGGGCGACGGTGCGGCCGACGGCGACGGCACCGGGTAGTCGCGCAGCGCGGCCGGAGGCAGCGGCGACTCGCCCTGCTGCGTCGCCAGGTCCGTCGTTTCCCGCGGGTCGCTCACGACGTCGTAGGTCTCGACGCGCCCGGCGAGGATGAACTTGTGCGGACCGTCAACGGCCATCACCTGCGGCTGCCAGCCATAGTTGAGGAACGGCTTCATCGCCTCGCCCAGCACCGGCTCGGCGTCGGCGGTCCGAAGGCTGCCAGCCGCGTCCACGCCGGCCCAGTCGAGCACGGTCTGGAAGACACGCCGGATGCTGACCGGCGCGTCGCTCACGCCTGGTCCGACGCCAGGGCCGGCCAGCGCCAGCGGCACCTGCATCGTGCTCTGGTAGAGCAGATTTCCATGCGTTGCCTCGCCGTGGTCGCCGAGGCCCTCGCCGTGGTCACCCACGACGATGACGGCCGTCGGGCCGCCCGCCGCAGCGCCGAAGGCCTGCAGCAGCCGTCCGAGCTGCTGGTCCATGAAGGCCACTTCTCCGAGGTAGGGGCGCCCCGGGTGCTGCGTGCGGAACGGCTCGGGCGGCGTGTACGGATCGTGCGGATCGAAGTAGTGCACCCAGAGGAACAGCGGCGTCGCCGTCCGGCCCTTCAAGTAGGCCAGTGCCGACTCGGTCGTCGCGGCCGCGTTGCGCTCGATCTGCCCGGCGCCAAGCTGGTCGTCGTACACGTCGAACCCGCGGGCGAGACCGAACCGCCTCGTCAGAATGAACGACGACACGAATGCCGCGGTGTCGTAGCCGGCGGCGTGCAGGCGCTGGGCCAGCAGCGCCTGGCCCGACGGCACGAACCGGCCGTTCTCGTGAATTCCGTGACCGGCCGGGTACAGGCCCGTGAGCATCGAGACATGCGAGGGGAGGGTTTCGGGAACCGGCGCGTAGGCCTGCCGGAAACGACGCCCGCGCGCGGCGAGCGCGTTGAACGCCGGCGTCTGGATGCCGACGGCCTCGGGCCCAATGGCATCCGCGCGGGTGGTGTCGAGCGTGACCAGCAGGATGGACGGACGCGCAGCGGCTGGTGCCGCGGCGCCTTGCGGTGACGCCGGCTCCCGCGTGCACCCGGCTGTCGGCAGGACGGCTGCACAGGCGACCACGGCCGCCGTGCGCCCGGCGGCCCGCGCAAGGGCTGACCGCATGCGGCTGCCTACGGCTTCGCGGGTTCGGCCGTCTCGGGCGCCTGGAACCCGATCTTGTTGTGGCTGCCGTCGCAGAAGGGCTTCTTCTGGGACGCGCCGCACCGGCACAGCCCGAACGGCCGCCGCGCGGGCTCGAACGTGTGGCCGTTCACATCCACCACCGTCACGTCGTCGCCGTCGACGATGAAGGGTCCGTTGGGACGAACCGTGATCTTGGCCATTGTTGCCTACCCCATTCTCTGCATGGAGGCCAGGAAGTCGGCGTTCGACTTGGTCTTGGCCATCTTGTCGAGCAGCAGTTCCATCGCTTCGACCGGCGACAGCGGATTGAGCACCTTGCGCAGCACCCAGATGCGGTTGAGATCGTCGCGCGGAATGAGCAGTTCCTCCTTGCGCGTGCCGCTCTTCTGGATGTCGATGGCCGGGAACACGCGCTTGTCCACCAGTTTGCGATCGAGGTGGATTTCCATGTTGCCCGTGCCCTTGAACTCCTCGAAGATCACATCGTCCATCCGCGAGCCCGTGTCGATGAGCGCCGTCGCGATGATCGTCAGCGAGCCGCCCTCTTCGATATTGCGCGCCGCGCCGAAGAAGCGCTTCGGCTTCTGGAGCGCGTTCGAATCGAGACCGCCCGAGAGGACCTTGCCCGACGGCGGGATCACCGTGTTGTAGGCGCGCGCGAGGCGGGTCACCGAGTCGAGCAGGATGAGGACGTCCTTCTTGTGCTCGACCAGGCGCTTCGCCTTCTCGATGACCATTTCGGCCACCTGGACGTGGCGCTGGGCGGGTTCGTCGAAGGTCGACGAGATGACTTCGCCCTGCACCGACCGCTGCATGTCGGTGACTTCCTCCGGCCGCTCGTCGATCAGCAGGACGATCAGGAACACCTCGGGATGATTCTGCGCGACCGACTGCGCGATATTCTGCAGCAGCATCGTCTTGCCCGTGCGCGGCGGCGCAACAATGAGGCCACGCTGGCCCTTGCCGATCGGGATCATCAGATCCATGACGCGGGCCGACAGGTTCTCGCCCACGGTCTCGAGGTGGAACGCCTCCTGCGGGTAGAGGGGCGTCAGGTTCTCGAAGAACAGCTTCTCGCGCGCCTGGTCGGGCGGCTCGAAGTTGACCGCCTCGACCTTGATGAGGGCGAAGTACCGCTCGCCTTCCTTCGGCGGGCGAATCTGGCCGGACACGGTGTCGCCGGTCTGGAGATCGAACTTGCGAATCTGCGACGGCGAGACGTAGATGTCGTCGGGGCCCGGCAGGTAGTTGTAGTCGGGCGCCCGCAGGAACCCGAACCCGTCCGGCAGCACTTCCAGCACGCCTTCCGAGAAGATGAAACCGCTCTGCTCCGTCTGCGCCTTGAGGATCTGGAAGATCAGCTCCTGCTTGCGCATGCCCGTGGCCCCCGCCACGTTCAGGTCCTTGGCGATCTGGGTGAGCTTCTGGATGCTCATCTCCTTCAGTTCGGCGATGTTCAGTCCGTCGCCGGATCGCTTCTGACCGCCGTCGCCGCCCGCAGGCTTGGCCTGTTCCTCGGGCTGCGGGGTCGTGGGAGTCGGGGTCGTCGGGGTCTCGGCCTGCGGGGCATCGGGGGGCGCGGTCTGGCCGTTGGACGCGCGCGCTGACGGCGGCTGGCGTTTCTGATTGTTCGGCATGGCGTGACTCGGAACTTCTGTTAAGGCGCTGTCAATGAACAAACGAAGCATCTCGATCGTGTGGGCCGCCATAAGGGCCTGTAAGCAAACAACCGCTGCGTCCTTTGTTCGCTGACAGGCCCTAAGGCTGGTTGTGACAAGCGATCGAAGGCGCGGGGTGGAAGGGCCCCGCCGCCCTGGCAAGACGTGGGGGTCAGATGGCCTTCAAACTATAAGCAGTCCACCGGAGAGTGTCAACAGAACGGGGCCGCCAAGCCGGGCCGCCGCCACGCGGCCCGGTCAGGCTAGAAATCGGACGGATGCTCCCCGACGCCGAGGATGCTGCAGGCCACGTTCGGCTTCAGCCCGAGCTCGCGAGCGCGGGCCACCACGTCCGGGCCGTCGGCCCCCGGGTTGATCCAGACGTCTGCGATTCCCTTTTTCGCGATCTCCTCCACCACCTTCACGCCCAGCGCGGGCGGCAGATAGAGGGTGGCCATATCGATCGGGCCCGGCACGTCGAGCACGGACGGGTAGGCCTTGAAGCCTTCGACCTCGGCCTCGCGCGGGTGGATCGGGATGACGGTGTAGCCCTGCCGGGCGAACGCCCGCACGGCCTTGTTGCTGAACTTGGTACGATCGGACGACGCTCCGATCACGGCAACGGTCTTTGGCATGGGTATGCAGCCCCTACAGTTTCGGTCCAGCCTGCTCGACTTCCCGCGCCTCGGGCCCGTCGAATTTCCTGAAGTTGTCGATGAAGCGCGCCACCAGCTGCCGGTATCGCTGGGTATACAGCTCGCGGCTCGGCCACGAGCCCGCCGGGTCGAGCACGTGCGCCGGCACGTCGGGGCAGGTCGTCGGCACCTGGAACCCGAAGAGCGGATCGGTCGTGAACTCGACGTCCCGAAGCCGACCGCTCAATGCCGCGTTGAGCATCGCGCGCGTGTACCGGATGCTGATGCGCTTGCCGACGCCGTACGGCCCGCCGACCCAGCCCGTGTTCACCAGCCAGCAGTCGGCGCCGTAGCGAAGCACCTTCTCTTTCAGCAGCCGCGCGTACACCTCGGGATGGTGCACCATGAACGGCCCGCCGAAGCAGGTGCTGAACGTGATCTCGGGCTCCTTGCCCAGGCCCACCTCGGTGCCCGCGATTTTGGACGTGTAGCCCGAGATGAACTGATAGCGCGCCTGGTCGACGCTGAGCTTCGCGATGGGCGGCATGACGCCGGAGGCATCGCACGTGAGGAAGATGACGTTGGTCGGCTGGCCGGCCCGCTTCTCGGACAAGGCGTTGTCAATGAACTCGAGCGGGTAGGACGCGCGCGTGTTCTCGGTCAGGGTCGGGTCGTCGAGGTCGATGAGGCGCGTCACCGGGTCGAAGATGACGTTCTCGAGGATGGTGCCGAACTGGTGCGTCGTGGCGTGGATCTGCGGCTCGGCCGATTCCGACAGCTGGATGACCTTGGCGTAGCAGCCGCCCTCGAAATTGAAGACGCCGTTGTCGCTCCACCCGTGCTCGTCGTCTCCGATGAGGCCGCGCGTCGGGTCGGCCGACAGCGTCGTCTTGCCGGTGCCCGACAGGCCGAAGAAGATGGCCGCATCGCCGCCGCTGCCCACGTTGGCCGAGCAGTGCATGGGGAACACGCCCTGCAGCGGCATCAGGTAGTTCATCACGGTGAAGATCGACTTCTTGATCTCCCCGGCGTACGCCGTGTTGCCGATCAGGCACAGCCGCTGGTCGAAGCTGAGCGCGATGAACGTGTTCGACGCCGTCGCGTCAATCTGCTGGATGCCCTTGAAGTTCGGGCAGCAGATCACCGTGAAGTCCGGCACGTGGCGGCGCATCTCCTCGTTCGTCTTCGGCATGATGAACATGTTCCGGGCGAACAGGGCGTGCCATGCGTGTTCGGTGATGATGCGCACCGGCATGCGGTAGTCGGGGTCCGCGCCGACGTAGCAGTCCGTGACGAACACGTCCCGCCCCTGCAGAAACCCCTGGAGGCGCGAGAAGAGCTCGTTGAACTTGTCGGGCGCCATGGGCCGGTTGTACTGGCCCCACCACACGTGCGCCTCGGTCGACGATTCACGCACGACGAACTTGTCGTTCGCGGAACGGGCCGTGTGCTTCCCGGTGTTCATGATGACCGCGCCGCCGCGGGTGAGGCTGCCCTCCCGGCGGAACACGATCTCCTCGTAGAGCGCCTCGGTGGGCAGGTTCCAGTACACCCCGCCCAGGTTGTAGAGGCCGTGATTATCCAGCCCGTAGTCACTCTTGAGCGCGGTCGCCTGCGCCGTGGCAGGCGTCTTGATATCGAGCAGGTTGATCATAGCCAGTCCCTGATCAGGCGCTTGTCGCCGATGTAGATGTCGTTCGGGGAGTTCGGATCGAGCGCCCACTTGATGCGGGCGATGCCCTCCATGGCGTCCTTCACGGTCCCCGCGAAGCTCAGCCGCAGGTGCCCTTCCATGCCGAACTCCTTGCCCGGCACGGTCACGACGAGCGCCTTCTTCAGGAGGAACTTCGCCAGGTCCACCGAGTTGCCGTTGTAGGCGCGGAAATCGGGCAGGCAGTAGAACGTCCCCTGCGGCTTGCGCGTCTTGACACCGGTGAACGACGACAGTTCCCGCATCACGATGTCGCGGTTGTTCTGGATCGTCAGCCGCAGCGACTCGACGAAGCTCTGCAGCCCGAGGAGCGCCCCTTCCGCGCCGGCCTGCATCACCGGCGAGGAACAGGACGTGGTCTGGGCCTGGATGTTGGTCATCGTCTCGACCAGCTTCCGCGGCGCGACGGTCCAGCCGATCCGGAACCCCGTCATCCCGTACAGCTTCGCGATGCCGTTGATGACGATCACCCGCGAGTCCTCGAGGTCCTTCGTCGTGAACCGGTACGCCGGCGGCGCCACGACGCCGTCGAACACGAGTTTGTGGTAGATGTCGTCCATGATCACGTAGATCTTCTTCCGCTCGCAGAAGTCGATGATGGACGCGATGAACGCTTCGCTGAAGACCGTCCCGCTCGGGTTGTTCGGGCTGTTGATGATGATCGCCTTCGTGGACGAGCTCACCGCCCGCTCGATGTCGGCCATCCGCGGCTGGAAACTGCCGTCCTCCGGCGTCACGATCACCGGCCGGCCGTAGACCATCTTCACCATCTCGGGATAGCTGACCCAGTACGGCGCGAGAATCAGGACCTCGTCGTCCGGGTTGACCAGCGTGTACAGGACGTTGAAGATGGCCTGCTTCGCCCCCGCCGACACGATGATGTTCTCGGGCGCCACGACCTTGTCGTAGTGCTCCTCGGTATACCGCACGATCGCCTTCTTCAGCGACGGCGTGCCGTCGGTCGGGCAGTACTTCACGTCGCCCTGGTTCAGCTTGGCCGCCGAACTGAGGATCGCGGAGATGGGTGTCTTGTTCTTCGGTTCACCGATGCCGAGGTGAATGACCGGCTCGCCGCGCTCGCGCAGCAGCCGGGCCTCCTCGTTGAGCCGCAGCGTCGGCGACTCGACGATGGACTTGGCAAGCTCACTGACGCTCATGATGGCTCCTGTGGGTGCGCGTATCCGGCAGGATCGGGCCGCACCGGGCCCTGGGGGACCAACCGCTCCACTATAGCCTAAGTTCCCAGTCGCTTCTCCCGGAGCCGCGCCTCGACCACCTCCGGCACCAGGCCGGTCACCGGGCCGCCCAGGGCGAACACTTCCTTGATCAGCCGCGAGCTCACATACGTGTACTGCTCGGCCGGCATCATAAACACCGTCTCGATGTCGGGACCGAGCCGGCGGTTCATCAACGCCATCTGGAGTTCGAACTCGAAGTCGGAGACCGCCCGCAATCCGCGCACGATGACCGAGGCCTGCTTCAACTCGGCGTAGCCGACCAGGAGGCCATCGAACGACTCCACCTCGACGTTCGGATACTCGCGGAACACGTCGAGCGCCATCGCGACGCGCTCCTCGGACGTGAACAGCGGATGCTTCTCCGCATTGCGCAGGATCGCCACGACGATGCGGTCGAACAGCCGGGCCCCGCGCAGGATGATATCCACGTGCCCGTTGGTGAGCGGATCGAACGATCCCGGGAACACCGCGACGCGTTCGCGAGGCACGGTCATACGTCCTCCGTGACGGCGGGCGCCGCCTGCGCCGCCCGTCGATAGATCGTCAGGGTACTGCCGCCGGCCGTCACCTGCCGCGCCAGAGGCACCGCCCCGGCGCACAGCGGCGCGGGCCGCCGTTTACCATGCTCCAGCACCACCATGCCGTCGTCCGCCAGCCGTGCCGCCGCCGCACGCAACACCCCGTCGAGATCGGCTACGTCGTAGGGGGGATCCAGCAGGATCAGATCGAACTGGCGCTGGGCGGGCAGGCGTGCAAGAGCACCCGCGAACTCGTCGCGAATCATAGCATAGCCGTCGGCAATGCCGCAGTGATCGAGGTTCGCGCGCACCAGACCCAGCGCGCGCCGATCCGCGTCAATGAAGGTCACCTCGGCCGCTCCCCGGCTGAGCGCTTCGATGCCGAACGCCCCGGACCCGGCAAACCCGTCCAGCACGCGCGCCCCCTCGATCGCCGGGGTCAGGATCGCGAACAGGCTCTCCTTCAACCGATCGGACGTCGGGCGCAGGCCGGTCCACGACGGCGACTGCAACCGTCGCCCCTTGTAGCGGCCGGCGATGACGCGCATGCCTGTCCTCCTCCCGCGACGGCGCGCACCCGCGCCGCTACCCGACCCGTGCGAGCCCGAACCGCCCAGACCAGCAGCGGCGGGCCTCCTCGAAGAGCCCGCAATCGGCGGCTTCGCGATCCAGGGCCTCACCGGCCATCCGCCGGGCGTCCTCCATGATCGCGTGGTCGCGCAGCAGATCGCCGGACCGCAACGTCGGCGCACCCGACTGCCTGGTCCCGAAGAAATCGCCCGGCCCCCGCAACTCGAGATCCCGTTCGGCAATCACGAATCCGTCCGACGATGCCACCAGGGCGCGCAGCCGCGCCTCGCCCTGCTCGCCCAGGGGTTCCTGGTACAACAGGATGCAGTACGACGGGTGCCCGCCCCGCCCCACGCGGCCGCGCAGCTGGTGACTCTGCGACAGGCCGAATCGCTCCGCGTGCTCGACGACCATGACGCTCGCGTTGGGGACGTCGATCCCGACCTCGATCACCGTCGTCGACACCAGCACCTGCACGTCGCCCGCGGCAAACGCGCGCATGATCCGATCCTTCTGATCGGCCCGCAGCCGTCCGTGCAGCAGCGCCAGGCGATAGTCGGGAAACACGTCCGCGGCCAGATGGTCGGCCATCTGCGTGGCCGCCCGCAGGTCGATCTTCTCCGACTCCTCGACCAGCGGGTAGACGATGTACGCCTGCCGGCCGGCGTCCACTTCGCGCCGGATGAACGCGTGCACCTCGTCCCGACGCGACTGCGGCTGAGCCGTTGTCTCGATCGGCACCCGGCCAGGCGGCAGCTCGCGAATGACCGAGACGTCCAGATCGCCGTACGTGGTCAGCGCCAGCGTGCGCGGGATCGGCGTCGCCGTCATCACCAGGACGTCCGGGCTCCAGCCTTTCTGCCTGAGCAGCGCCCGCTGCATGACCCCGAACCGGTGCTGCTCGTCGATCACGACCAGCCCGAGCCGCGCGAACGAGACCGTCTGCTGCACCAGCGCATGGGTGCCCACCAGCAGGTGCAGCGAGCCGTCCGCCAGGCCGTCCAGCACGGCCCGGCGCTCGCCGGCGGGCGTCGATCCGGTCAGGACGCCGACGGTGTAGGGCGCGGACTCGACCAGGCGCCTGATCGTCAGGTAGTGCTGCTCGGCCAGGATTTCGGTCGGCGCCATGAACGCGACCTGCAGGCCGTTCTCGATCGCGACGATCGCCGCCAGCAGCGCCACGATGGTCTTGCCGGCGCCGACGTCCCCCTGCAGGAGCCGGTGCATCGGGTGCGGCCGGGCCATGTCGCCGAGAATCTGGGCGAGCGCGGCCGACTGCCCCGGCGTCAGGGCGAACGGCAGGATCGCGTGCGCGGCCTGCCGCACGCGATCGTCGACGACGGCGACGTGCAGCTTCCGAACATCGTCGGCGCCCCGGCGCTGGAGCGCCAGCCCCGTCTGGAACAGCAGGAACTCGTCGAAGATCACCCGAACCTGGGCCGGTGTCCGGAACCGGTTCAATGCGTCGAGCGACGCGTCCGCCGGCGGAAAATGCGCGTCGCAAACGGCAGCCCGCCACTCGGGCAGCCCGCACGCCTCGCGCATCCACCTGGGAAGCGGGTCCGGCAGGTCCGGTGCCAGCTGCTGCAGCACGGCCTGGACCAGGCTGCGCTGCATCTTCCCTGTCACCGTGCCGGCTCTCTCGTAGATCGGCACGATGCGGCCGGTGTGGATCGATTCGCGGGCCGGGTCCGCGCCGGACTCGTACTGCGGATTGGTCATCTGCAGCCCGGTGCCCGGCCGCTGGTCGACGCGCCCGTACAGGATGATCGTTTCGCCCTTGCGCAGGACGCTGGCCATGAACGGCTGGTTCAGCCACACCGCGCGCAGGGTCCCGGTGGCGTCGCGAAGGACGGCTTCGAAGATCTTGAACCCCGGCCGGCGCGAGAGCCGCATGCCGCAGGTGACGACCGTGCCCGAGACGGTCGCGTCGACGCCCGCCGACAGGCCGGCCATCGCGCAGAACCGCGCGCGGTCTTCATACCGCAACGGGAATCTGGCCAGCAGGTCGCCCACCGTGCGCAGGCCGACGCGCTCGAAGTCGGCGGCGCGGCGCGGGCCGACGCCTTTGACCGACGTGAGCGGCGTGTCGAGCGTCACCGGACGATGACGGCTAGAATCAGCAAGGCGGAGAGAACGGCGGCCCGTGCGCGCACGATCCGAGTCTAGCACGCCAGGGTCAGCGGCCCGGCCCGGCAGCCCCTGGCGTCTGGGCGCGGCGGGCCCGCAGCATCAGCTCCAGCTTGCGGCGCTCCATGTTCTGTTCGAACACGCGGAACCGCGCCTGCTGCCGCACGTCGAGTCCCTGATCGATCGCGTCGTACGCCTTTCGCAGATCGGCGGCCGCCCGGCTCTCGAGCTCCTGCAGCGCCCGCAGCTTGTCCCGGACCTGCGCTTCGTCGATGACCGCCGCCGGCGCGGTCAGTTTCGCGAGCGCGCCCACGGCCTGGCGACGCTCCTGGTCGTGACGTCGCCGCACGTCCTGGAGCGCCTTGAGTCTCGGCAGGATGTCGGTGAACTTTGCGTCGTCGATCTTCAGGGCGTCCTGCGCCTGGATGATGAAGTAGGCATCGAAGAGCCGCTGCAGTTCGATCAGCGAAATCGGCGGCGCCTCGGCGTCCGCCCGGCCCTGGCCCTGCCTGGCTCTGGCCGGCGGCGCCGCCGGCGCCTGCGCCGCACCAGCCGTGGTTCCCTGGGTCGGCGGTGGCGCCTGCGTGCCCTGGGCCCGGAGATCCCCGGCGACGAGTAGCCCGCACACCAGCGCGGCCGCGACGACGCTCCCCCGACCGATCGATGTCTTGCTCGGTTCCATCGTACGCCTCTTCCCTTACTCGCCCGACGGCTCGGCGCCAGGCGCCGACCTGTGTGCGATCTCGTCGCGGATGATGTCGACCAGCGCCGCCCGCTCGGCGTCGGTCAGGTGGCGAAGCGCCTGGTCCGCCGTCCCGGGGCCCGCCGGCAGCGCCGTCCCCGCTTCGTCGGCTGTCAGCTCCTGCGACAGGTCGCTCATCAACAGCCACGAGGCATCGTCGACGGTGTCAGGTTCGTCGGGCTCGGTCGCGATCGACTCGGTGGCGGCGAAGGACGAACCGGTCCCGGCCACCGGCGCGCCGACGCGCGGACCACGCGGCATGACGACCAGCGCGACGACGAGCACCGCCGCCGCCAGCGCGGATACGGGGCCCCAGCGCCAGATCCACCGCGCCCGGCCCGCGTGGTTCCCCGCCTCGGCCCGGACCGCGGCGCCGACGCGAGCCGACAGGTGATCCCAGAACAGCGGCGACGGCTCGGGGACGCTGTCGGTGTGCGCGAGCGCCAGCGTCTCGCGAAGCTCGTCAACCGACGCCCGGCAGACCTCACACGTTCCCGTATGCGCCATGACGGTGGGCGTGCCGCGCCCCTCCGCCGCGTCGATGAGTTGCTCAGGCGACAGGTGTGTCATCGGTCACCTCGGACGTACCGCCAGCAACTTCTTCAAGTTGCCGAGTGCGTGGAAGAAGTTGGCTTTGACGGCGCCGACCGACGTCCCCATCGCGGCCGCGATTTCCTGGTGCGACAGGTCGCGATAGACGCGCAGGATGAGCGTCGCGCGCTGCCTGGGCGGCAGCCGGGCCACGGCGGCCCTGACGCGCGCCGCCTGCTCCTCGCGAATCAGGCCCGACGCCGGATCGCTGCTGACGCCGACCAGGTGTGGCACCTCGTCGATGGACGAGAGCGGCGGCCGGCGCGCCGACACCTTGTTGAGACAGACGTTCACGCCGATGCGATACAGCCACGTAGCCAGCGACGCGTCACCGCGAAACCGCTTGAGGCCACGGTACGCCCGCAGAAAGACCTCCTGCGAGAGGTCGGCCGCGTCTTCGTGCCTCCCGACGAATCGATAGCACACCTGGTAGACGGTCCGCTGGTGGCGCGCCACGACCAGGTCGAACGCCTCGAGCCGGCCGGCCAGGCAGGCCGCGACCAGCGCTCGATCGTCGAGCGCGTCCAGCGGTGTCGTGTCGCGGGGCTCCGTCTGCGGTATCGCCACGACCGTCAGCGTCCACCCGGGTTGCCTGCCACGGGCCAGCCATTCACCGGCTCCGATCGCCATCGCGCATCCACCTCCACAGCCTCGCATAGTTAGACTGGCAGGCGAACGAAAAGTGACACGGGACGCGTGGTCTCGGGACTCGGTTGACTTTCGCCTTTCCTTTGCGCCAGAATACCCATGCACGGTCCGGTACGCATTGGCCCCCAGGAGGACGGTCCCGTGGCCTTACCACTCACCAAGCGGCAGCGTGAAATCCTCGACTACCTCGGGGAGTTCATCCAGCAACACGGCTACGCGCCGAGCCTCGAAGAAATCGGCCGGCGGTTCGGGCTCTCGTCGCTGGCGACCGTTCACAAGCACCTGACCAATCTGCAGGAGAAGGGCTTCATCCGGCGGGCGTGGAACCGCAGCCGCTCGGTCGAGATGATGCCGACCCGCGGCGGCGGGCGGGCCCTGGAACTGCCGCTGCTCGGATTCGTGGCCGCCGGGGCCCCGATTGAAGCGATCGCGACCGCCGAGACGATCGCGGTGCCCGAGGACCTGGTCGGGAAACGCGATTCCTACGTCCTGCAGGTCCGCGGCGATTCGATGATCGACGAGCAGATTCGCGACGGCGACTTCGTGATCGTCGAGGATCGCAAGACCGCCGAGAACGGCGAGATGGTGATCGCGCTGGTCGGCGGATCGGACGTCACGCTGAAGAAGTTCTACCGGGAGAACGGGCACGTCCGCCTCCAGCCGGCCAACCCGGCGATGAAGCCGCTGCTGGTCCCCGCGGACCAGTTACAGATCCAGGGCGTCGTCGTCGGTGTCATGCGGAAGTACTGACGCCGCGCGGCCGCTTCCCCGATCGATCGCCGGCGCGCCGCCGCGCACCGCCCTGCCATCCCATCAGGAGCCAGCCATGGCCGACGAACAACGCCAGATCAACTTCACGATCGTCCCGGCCGACACGACCGCGGTGGATCGCACCTACGCGAACTTCTGCGCCGTCTCGCACACGCCGTTCGATTTCACGCTGACCTTCTGCGAAGTGCTGCCGCTGTCCGAGCACGACATCAAGCAGGCGGCGCAGAATCACGTCGTCCAGGCACCGGTGCGGGTGCGCGTGGTGGTGCCGGTCCAGATTCTGCCGAGCCTGATTGGCGCCCTGCAGGATCAGCTCGTCTCCTTCAACGAGGCGTACGCGAACCAGCCCCTGCCCAAGGGGCCGGTGCACTAGGTGAAGACGCCCGTCCAGGTTCAGGCGGTGATCGCGGTGCTGGGCCGGCAGCACCCGGATGCCGATACCGAACTGCGGTTCACGAACGCCTTCGAACTGCTCGCGGCCACCATCCTGTCGGCGCAGTCCACCGATGCCGGGGTCAACCAGGTGACGCCGGTGCTGTTCGCGGCGTATCCGACGCCCGAGGCGCTGGCCGCGGCCCCGACCGAAGACGTCGAACGGATCGTCCACGCCACCGGCTTTTTTCGCCAGAAGACGAAGTCGCTCCAGGGCATGGCCCGCGCCCTGGTCGCCCGTCATGCGGGAGCCGTCCCCCGCACGATGGAGGCGCTGGTGAGGCTGCCGGGCGTTGGCCGGAAGACGGCCAACGTGGTGCTCGGCCACGCGCTGGGCGTCCCAGGGCTGCCGGTCGATCGTCATGTGCTGCGCGTCGCCAACCGGCTGGGCATTGCCGCATCCGACGATCCCGCACGCGTCGAGCAGCAACTCTCGGGGGCGCTTCCGCCGGGTCTGTGGACGCGCGCCTCCGACACGCTCATCTTCCACGGGCGCCGCGTCTGCAAGCCCGCGCCGGACTGCGAGCGGTGCGCCGCCAACGCGCTGTGCGACCACCGCCGCGCGGCCGACCGCCCCTGCGTCGCACGGACGCCCCCGGCACCGGCCCGGCGGACATCCGCCGGCGCCGCGGCGCGCAAGCGTGCGCCCGCCGCCAAGACGCCACGATGACCCGCCGACAGTTCGAACGCCTCGTCGCCGAGGCGATCCGCACGATTCCGGAACGGTTCCGGCGCGAGCTCCAGAACCTGGCGATCATCGTCGAAGACGAGCCGAGCGATGAACTGCTGGACGAGATGGAGATCGAGCCGCCCGATACGTTGTTCGGTCTCTATCACGGCACGCCCCTGACCGAGCGCCGCTGGGATCACGGCAATGCCCTGCCCGATCGCATTACGCTCTATCAGGGCCCGATCGAAGATGACAGCGAGAGCGACGACGACGTGGTTGTGGCCATCGGGGAGACGCTGATCCACGAGGTGGGCCACTACTTCGGGATGTCCGAGGACGAGCTCGAGGCGATCGAGGAGCAGTACTGGCGGGCCCGCGACGGCGCAAACGACGAAGACGGCGCCAACCGCAAGGACGAGGGATGAAGCCCCGCCGCCGGTTCGGCCAGCACTTCCTCGAGGCGGCGTGGGCGGCGCGACTCCTGGACGCGGCGGCGCTCTCGGCGGCCGATCACGTCATCGAGATTGGTCCCGGACGAGGCGCGCTGACACTGCCCCTCGCGTCGAGGGTGGCGTCGGTCACGGCGATCGAGATCGACCGCGACATGGTTGCCGCCCTGCGTGCCCGGGTTCCGTCGAACGTCAGGATCATCGAGGGCAATGTCCTCGATGTCACGCCGGACGCCTTTCGCGGGCCGGCCGGGACACACCGCGTTCGCGTCGTCGGCAACCTGCCCTACAACGTCTCGACGCCCATCCTGTTCAGGCTGCTCGAGCTCTCACGGACCATGGACAGCCTCCAGGATGCGACGCTCATGCTGCAGCGCGAGGTCGCCCAGCGCGTGGCGTCGGGTCCCGGCTCGAAGGCGTACGGCGTGCTGTCGATCCACGTCCAGCTGGAGGCGGCGATCACGACGCTGCTGACGCTCCCGCCGGGCGCGTTCAAGCCGCCGCCCCAGGTCTGGTCCCAGGTCATCCGGCTCACCTTCCGGCCTCCGCCGGTGCCTCTGCCTGACCGCCAATTGTTCGACGTGCTGGTTCGCTCCCTGTTCGCCCAGCGACGCAAGACGATCCTCAACTCGCTGCGCCCGCTCGCCGCCAGCCGCGGCCTGGACGGCGCCGCAGTCCTGCGCGTGGCCGGCCTCGATCCTGGCCGTCGCCCCGAAACGCTGCATCTCTCGGAACTGGCAGGGCTTGCGGACGCGCTCCGGCTTCCGGGCAAACCTTCTGTGGTATAGTTCGCGTGTCACCACGGTCTTGGTTCCGCCTGTAGTCCGGGCTCTCCCAGCAGCCTGACAGGTCCCGACCAGGCCGGCATCGGCGGCTCGTTCTCCCCGGACGGGCCGTACTGCGGGTGAGGTGTCCCACGGACACTTTCCGCGAGGTGTCGGCAGGTCAGCGCAAGGGGATTGTCGGGAGTGCTGCCGCACTCAGTTATTCGAGGTGCACTGCCCTGCGCGACGCCTGCGCCGCGGGGCGCGTGAGGACGGACATGTCCGATCAGCCGGCTGCCGCAGCGTCGAATCAGCCCCTTCTCGAAGTCGTCCCGCTGGGAGGCCTGGGCGAATTCGGGCTCAACATGATGGCCGTCTCGTGGGCCGACACGCTCATCGTGATCGACGCCGGGTCGATGTTCCCCGAGCCGGAACTGCTCGGCGTGGATCTGATCATTCCGGAGTTCTCGTACCTCGCGCAGAAGCACGCGACGCACTGCGCGCTCGTCCTGACGCACGGCCACGAGGATCACATCGGCGCGGCGCCCCACGTCATCAAGCGATTCCCGGGGCCGGTGTACGGCACGCCGATGACGCTGGCCCTGCTGGAGCCGAAGCTCGCCGAGCACCGCATCGATCACGGCGACCGGCTGACCCCGGTTCGCCCGCGCGACAAGGTGACCGTCGGCGATCTCACGATCGAGTTCCTGCGCGTGACGCACAGCACGCCCGGCTGCGTCGCGGTGGCGATCCACACGCCGGTGGGCGTCATCATCCACTCGGGCGACTTCAAGGTCGATCAGACGCCGCTGGACGGCGAGCACTTCGATTTCCACCGGTTCACCGAGCTCGGGGCGCAAGGCGTGCTGGCCCTCTTCTCGGACAGCACCAACATCGAGCGGCCGGGCTTCACCGGCTCGGAAACGAGCGTGATCGGGGCGTTCGAGGAGATCTTCGCGAGCGCCCGCGGGAAGGTCGTCGTCACGTCGTTCGCGACCAGCATCTACCGGCTGCAGATCCTCGTGAATCTGGCCGCGCAGTTCCGGCGGAAGATCGCCTTCGTGGGGCGCGGCATGGTGGAGACGTCGCAGATCGCGCAGCGCCTCGGCTACCTGAACATCCCCGAAGGCCTCGCGATTCGCGAGTCGGACGTGAAGAACCATCCCCCCGAATCGGTCGCCTGCGTGGTGACGGGCAGCCAGGGCGAGCCGATGTCGGCCCTGTCGCGCATCGCCATCAACGACCACCGGCACGTCTCGCTGACGCCGGATGACGTCGTGGTCTTCTCGTCGCGCGCGATTCCCGGCAACGAGCGGTCGATCGATCGCGTCGTCAACCACATCGCGCGGCGCGGCGCCGACATTGTTCACGAGGGCATCAAGCACGTGCACGTGTCCGGCCACGGCAGCGAAGAGGAACTCAAGCTGCTGCTGTCGCTGGTGCGGCCGGCCTGCTTCATCCCGATCCACGGCGGCTACCGCCAGCGGGCGCGGCACGCCCGGATCGGTGAGCGGCTCACGCAGCATCTCCCGCGCAAGGCCGAGGTCATCATCGCGGAAAACGGCGACGTGCTGCACTTCGATCGGTCCGGCGGCTGGATTGCCGACAAGATTCCGGCGGGGCGTGTGTTCATCGACGGCGCGGCGCGCTCGGGGCTGGGGGACGAAATCCTGCGCGATCGCCGCCACCTGGCCGAGGACGGTCTGGTCGTGCCCGTGCTGGCCATCAACAAACAGACCGGCATGCTCGAGGGCGTGCCGGATCTGATTACCCGCGGCCTGGCGGTCGAGTCCGGGGCCGACAGCCCGCTGCACGACGCCTCGCGGCTCATCACCGAACTGGTGGAGACGGCGAGCCTCGAGGAGCGCACGGACTACGGAATGATGAAGGACAAGATCAGCGTCGAGCTCCGACGCTTTTTCCGGAAGCGCCTCGGGCAGCGTCCGCTCGTGCTGCCGGTCATCATGGAGATTTGACGAGTGACCGCTACCTCCACGCTCTCACGCCGGGTCAGCGAGTTCGTCGGCGTGCTGCTGTTCGCCCTCGCGCTGATGTGGCTCATCGCCCTGGCGACCTACAACCCCAACGATCCGGCGTGGTTCTTCAACACCGGGTCGGGGCAGCCGGCCACGAACCTGGCCGGACGCGCCGGCGCGTTCCTGGCCGAACTGTCGTTCCAGCTTGTCGGCTACGCGGCCTACCTGTTCCCCGCGCTGCTGGCGGTCGTCGGCTGGTGCCGGTTCTGGTGCCGGGTGATCGACGCCCCGTACACGAAAGCCATCGGTGTCGCGCTGCTGTTCGCGTCGACGGCCACGTTTCTCGGCCTCGCCCTCGTGCCCGCTCGTGCCACGGGCATGACGTTCGAGCCGGGCGGATGGGTCGGCGACCAGCTGGCGGGCGCGCTCCAGGCGTCGTTCAACCGCACGGGCTCGATGATCATCATCCTGACGTGTCTCTTCCTGGCCATCATCCTGACGACCCAGTTCTCGTTCGGCCGGGTGTTTGCGGCCATCGTCGCCTGGGTCGGCGGCTGGATGACGCGGCGCGGCGCGGCGTTCCGCGCCTGGCGCGAAGAGCGCCGCCGGGATCGCCAGCGCCGCGAGATCGTGGCGAAGCATGCCAGGCGAAGCAACACGGCTTCGGCGGAGGCGGAACTCGCGCGCGCGATGGTGAAGCCGTCGCCGGCGCAGGCGGCCGCCACGCTCGCGGCACAGGCACCGGCACCTGACGGCAAGCGCGCCGCGGCGCCCGGACGAGCCGGTGACGCGACGAAGGCCGAGGCCGACAAGACCGGCGGCGGCTGGCTGTCCTCCTCGCGCAAGGAGCCCACCATCAAGGTGCCGAAGGCGGCGGCGCCAACGCCCGAGTCCGCGGCCAGGACCCCGGCCGAGCGCAAGCGCGGCGGGTACATATTCCCGCCGTCGACGTTGCTGGATGCGCCGCGCAGCGAACGCAAGATCGACGAGCGCGAGCTCATGGAATCGGCACGCAAGCTCGAAGAGAAGTGCCGCGAATTCTCCGTCGCGGGTTCGGTGGTGCAGATTCACCCCGGCCCGGTCGTGACGACGTTCGAGTTCAGGCCGGAAGCGGGCGTGAAGTACAGCAAGGTGACCAGCCTGGCCGACGACTTGTCGCTGGCCATGCGGGCGGAGTCCGTGCTCATCGATCGCATTCCCGGGAAGTCGACCGTCGGGATTCAGATTCCCAACCAGAATCGCGAGGTCATCTCGCTGCGCGAACTGCTCGAGTCGGACGCGTACCAGCGCAGCGCGTCGAAGCTGACGATGGCCCTGGGCAAGACCATTCACGGCGATCCGTTTCTGGGCGATCTCGCGTCGATGCCCCATTTGCTCATCGCCGGGGCCACGGGGACGGGCAAGTCGGTCGCCATGAACGGCATGCTCACGAGCATCCTCTTCCGGGCGACCCCCGACGAGGTCCGCCTGATCCTCATTGACCCGAAGCGGCTCGAACTCGGGATGTACGAGGAGATCCCGCACCTGCTGACGCCGGTCGTGGTCGATCCGAAGCAGGCGGCCAATGCGTTGCACTGGGCCGTGCGGGAGATGGAGGAGCGCTATAAGACGCTGGCCGCCGAAGGCGTCCGCAACATCGAGCAGTACAACCGCAACGTCAAGCAGGCGGCGTCGGAAAAGCGGAACGGCACGGACGAGGAGCCGCCCAAGCCGCTGCCTTACATCGTGGTGGTGATCGACGAACTGGCCGATCTCATGATGGTCGCGGGAAACGAGGTCGAAGAGTCCATCGCGCGTCTGGCCCAGATGGCCCGCGCCGTCGGCATTCACCTGCTGCTCGCGACGCAGCGGCCCTCGGTGGACGTCATCACCGGCCTCATCAAGGCCAACCTCCCCGCGCGCATTTCCTTCCGCGTGTCGTCCAAAGTCGATTCACGCACGATCCTCGACGGCAACGGCGCCGAGCAGCTGCTCGGCTGCGGTGACATGCTCTTCCTGCCGCCCGCCTCGTCGCGCCTGGTCCGCGTGCACGGGCCGTACATCTCCGAGCAGGAATCGGCGCGCCTCGCGGTGTTCCTGCGCAAGCAGGGCAAGCCGGTGTACGACAACTCGATCACCGCCGAAGCGAAGACGACGGAGATGGTCGAGTTCGAAAAGGATGACCTGTACGACGAGGCCGCCCGACTCGTCGTCTCTACCGGCCAGGCGTCGATTTCGTATCTCCAGCGGCGACTGCGGGTCGGATTCAGCCGTGCCGCCCGCCTCGTCGACATGATGGAGGCCGAGGGCATCGTCTCGGCGGCCATGGGCGGGAAGCCGCGCGAGGTGCTGGTGGACAAGGGGTACTTCGAGGACGTGGATCAGCAGTTGCGGTAGACGCGTGCCGTATCTGACCACTGCCGACTCGTGCCGTCTGCGCCGGGCCATCCACGCCGGGCTGGCCAAGGTGTGCGCCCTGGCCCTGGCCGTCGGCCTGCTGGCCCCCGTCCCGGTCTCGGGACAGCGGCCGACGGCGCGTGAGCTGTTCGACGCCGCACGCGCCGAAGAGGACGCGATTCGGACCACGCTGGCGCACCCGGAGCGCAACGCCCCGGACCCGACGCGCGAGGACTATCTCCACGCCACGGCCGCGTACCGCCTGGTCGTGCTTCGCTATCCGACTAGCGGCTACTGCGACAATGCGCTGTGGTCAGGCGCGCAGCTGGCGTCGGAGTCGTTCGCCCGGTTCGGCGCGGACGCCGATCGTCGGGCCGCCATTGATCTCTATGGGCGACTGACCAGGGAATACCCTTCGAGCCGACTCGTCGCCGAAGCCCGGACCGAATCCGCCCGCCTGTCCACGCCCGCGTCGAACAGGCCGGCGGCGCCAGCCGCACCGCCGGTCGACCAGCCCGCGCCGGCATCATCCCCGGCCGCGCCGACGACGGCTGCGGCGGCAACGGTGCCCGCCGCCGCGCCCTCACTGGTGACGGTGCGGGATATCCGGCGCCGCACGATCGGCGACGGCATGGAGGTGGAGATCGAGACGGACGGCCCCGTGAACGTCCGCTCGGGCCGGCTGGATCGTCCGCCCCGGCTCTTCCTGGATCTCACGCCGACGCAGGCGACCGATGCCCTGCGCGATGCGATCCTGACCTACGAGTCCGGCCCCGTCCGTCAGGTGCGTGTCGGACGGCCGGCGCCGCAGACGACGCGCGTGGTGGTCGAAACCGTTTCCGGGGTGTCGTGCGACTCCCGGAAACTGACCGACCCGCACCGCCTGATCGTGACGTGCCGCGAACAGGCGGTGTCGATCGCGCCGCCGGCGAGGACGCCGCCGCCTCCCGCGTCGAACGCCACGACCGACGCCGCGCCGCCGACCCAGCAACCCGTGCCGGTCATCGTCACCACCCCGGTCGCCCGTCCGGACGGCGCGATCCGGGCGGGCGGTGACGCCGGCAACGCCAACACCGGGGATCGCCCGGCCCCGCCGTCAGCTAACGCGCGCGGCGGATTTTCCATGGCCCGGCAACTCGGGCTTCGGGTCGGCCGCATCGTGATTGACCCGGGCCACGGCGGCCGGGACCCGGGAGCCCTGGGGCAGGGCACGTCGGAATCGGCGATCACGCTCGATATCGCACTGCGGCTCGAGAAGCTGCTGGCGAAGGAGCCCGGCGTCGAAGTCGTGCTGACGAGGCGGACCGACGAGTTCGTCACCCTGCAGGAACGGCCGGCGATCGCCAGCCGCGAGAACGCCGACCTGTTCGTGTCGATTCACGTGAACGCCAACCGCGACAAGTCCGTCAGCGGCGTGGAGACCTACCTGCTCAACTTCGCGTCCACGCCGGATGCCGCGGCCGTCGCCGCCCGTGAGAACGCGTCGTCGTCGCTCACGATGAGCCACCTCACCGATCTGGTGAAGCAGATTGCGCTGGGCAACAAGCTGCAGGAGTCGAACGATCTGGCCGGCCAGGTGCAGGGCGCGCTGGTCAAGAAGCTGACGCCGGCGAACCGGTCGCTGCGTGATCTGGGCGTGAAGCAGGCGCCGTTTGTCGTGCTGGTCGGCGCGTCGATGCCGGCCGTGCTCGTGGAGGTCGCGTTCCTGACGAACAGCCTCGAAAGCCGGCTGCTGGCCACCGGCGTGTACCGGCAGAAGATTGCCGAGGCGCTGCTGGACGGGTTGCGACGCTACCTGCGCACGTTGAAGCGGGCCGAGGCGGTGGCGGATCAGGGCGCGGCGCGCAGCGCAACGCCGGTCCGCTAGCGGGACTACAATACCCGGGCGTCTATGCTCCAGCCTCAGCCGCTCACGCCGATTATCATCAAGGTCGTTCCTGCGCCCACGCCGGAAGTCGGGGTGGGCGACATCCTGCTCGACTCGCTGGGCCTGACCGGCGTGATCGTCGTCTTGTCGTTCATCCTCGGCGTGGTCCTGGGCGGACTGCTTATCGCCCACAGCCGAAGACGCGCCAGCCGCCGCAGGGACAACGACGACAGCGACGCCACGCGGCTCAACCTGAGCTCACCGTCGCACTGATTCCGCGGCGAGAACGTTGGTTTACGCCGGGTCCGCTGCCCAGTCGGCCGCTGCCAGCGCGAGGCCTGCCAGGGTCCGCACCGCCACGCCGGTCGGCCCCTTCGGCTGGTACGGCTGCGGGTCGTCACACCAGGCGGTGCCGGCGATGTCGAGGTGGGCCCAGGGCAGCCCGCCCGTGAACTCCTTCAGGAACACCGCCGCCGTGATCGCGCCCGCCGGACGGCCGCCGATGTTGGTCAGGTCGGCGATGTCGCTGCGCAACTGTTCGCGGTAGTCCTCGAAGACGGGCAGGCTCCAGACGCGGTCGCCGGCGCGGTTCGCGGTCTGCTCGACAACGGATGCCCACGATGCGGGAGCCGCGAACAGGCCGGTCGTCGTCCGCCCGAGTGCGATCCCGACGGCTCCGGTGAGCGTCGCCACGTCGACCAGATGGGTTGCCCCGAGCTCGCGCGCGTACCACAGCGCGTCGCCCAGGATCAGCCGCCCTTCCGCATCGGTGTCGAGGACCTCGACCGACTTGCCATCGGCACTGCGCAGGATGTCGCCGGGCCGGAGCGCGCGCCCGCCCGGCATGTTCTCCACGAGCGGGATCACGCCGACGACCCGGACATCCGGTTTCAGCGCCGCAATCGCTTTCATGGCGCCCAGCACCGCGGCGCCGCCTGACATGTCCGACTTCATCTTGTGCATGCCGTCGGACGGCTTGATCGAAATCCCGCCCGAGTCGAACGTCACGCCCTTCCCCACCAGGCCGAGCACGGCGGATGACGCCGGCCTCGACGGCTCGTAGCGCAGCACCACCACGCGCGGCGGCTCGACGCTGCCCTTCGCCACGCCGAGCAGCAGGCCCATCTTCAGCCCGGTGATGCGATCCTCCTCGAGCACGTCGACGATGAGCCCGGCGGCGCTGCCAACCTCGCTGGCGATGTCCGCGAAGGCCTTCGGCGTCATGACGTTGGCCGGTTCGTTCACCAGCGTTCGCGCCAGGTTGCAGCACGCGCCGAGGATGTAGCCGCGGCCGACCCGCTGATCGAACCCGTCCCGGTCGTCTCGCGACAGCCCGTCGGGCGCCACGATGGCAGAGACGATCGCGGGCGGCTTCGCGTCCGGATCGCTCTTGTAGACGCCGTTGTAGTGGGCCGCCAGCGTCAGCCCTTCGGCGGCCGCCTGGGCCTGGTCGCCGGCCGGCGCATCCAGGTCCGGCAGCACGAACGCGAGCCTGGCCCATCGGCGATCGCGCGCCACCAGCGCCGCGGTGGTCGCGGCGCGGCGCACGCGGGACAGATCGGCCGTCCCGCGGGGCCCGAGCCCCACAGCGAGCACGTGGGCCGGCCGCCAATTTGTCGCGACGACCGACGAGGAAAGCGTCGTGTACGTCTTACCCAGGAACGCCCGGGACGTCACCGCGTCGGTCAGCCGCCCGCCGCAGGCTGCGTCGGCCAGCGCCCAGGCCGTCCCGGTCTCGCCTTCGAACACGGCGACGACCAGCACGTCGACATCGAGTAACGCGAATGGGGCGACAACCACGCCCACGGGCAGCGACTGTTCGGTGTACCGCATGTCTCGATTATGCACGAGTGCGGCGGCCGAAGCGACTCAGCAGGACGGCCCCGAACCCCACGGTCCACGCCAGGTACTCGAGCAGGAACCCCACGAAGAGCACGATGCCGACCAGCATCCGGATGGGAAGCCCGCCGAGCCCCAGCACACGCGCGACGACGGTCAGGCCCCAGATGAGAGCCAGCCCAACCACCAGCGACACGAGCAGCGTCTGCGCGTTGCCCGACCAGCGCCGGCCGATCAGGTCGCCGACGGCACAGCCGGTGCCCGCAAAGCCGAGCAGGAAGCCAATCAGCATCACGACCAGTCCGAACGGCACCAGGAGCAGCAGCGGGATGCCGATGATGGACACGGCCAGGATGACCACGGTGAGGACCAGCAGCGGGACGAACAGTAGCTGCGCGGCTAACCCGACCAGACCCGCGCGCCACGGCTCGTTCGTGACCCGATCGGCCACGCGGCGCACCGGGCCCGGCACCATCGCGACCAGCAGGGCCGCGAACAGCCCGACGAGCCCCATGCGGACGATCGTGCCGATCAGATCGGCCGGCGCCCCGAACGGGCTGCCAAACCAGGTCCACTCGCGCCAGGGCCGGATCTGCACGAACGGGCCGAAGGTCGGCGCCGAGACCCGCACTTCGTTGATTTCGCCGCTGACCTGTGCGCCGGTCTCGCGGGCGACCTGACCGCCGACCGACGTCACACTGCCCTGCACGTCCGCCTTCGGTCCGAGATAGACCGAGCCGCCGACGGCCACGACGTCACCGTCGACGCGGCCCTCCACGTGGGCGGAGCCCAGCACCACCACGACATCGCTGCCGACGACCTCACCGGGCTTGACCGACACGTCCCCGCCAAGCCGGAACCGGGCCCCGCCGCGGCGATACCGAGCCGTTTCGTTCCACCCGGTATCGGCAGGCCGCTGCAAAGCGGTCGTCACAGAAGGCACGGCGGGCCCCGAGGGCACAAAGGGAGGTGTCGGCGGTTCCGGCGGACGCGGGGCTGCCGGGACCTCCGGGAACATGAGCCGGCGGGACGCCGCGTCCAGGAACGACAGCTGGCCCACCACGTCGGCATCGCTACCGATCCGATCGCGCAGCTCGCGGCCGGTCACGGGTGTTGCGTCGACCAGGACCTGGCCATCGGCGATCTCGATGGATCGGACGCGGGTGGTATCGGCCCTGGGCACCAGCATCAGGCCTCGACGCAGCGGCACCACCTGGAATCGCTGCTCGGCACGATCCTTCAACTGGGCGAGGTCGGCCCGGAGTTCGGTCGTCGAGCGTGCGGGTTGTGCGGACACGGGGGCGGCAGTGCCCACCAGCCCCGCCATCGCCGCCATCGCCACCAGTGCGAGCGCACAGCAGTGTCTGCGCATGTCAGTTCTCCGGCATCGGAATGAGCCGCCGGAGCGCCATGAGCGCCGCCGCGGCCACCGTCAGGTTGAGCATCAGCGTGAGGATCGCGCCCGGTCCGGCCAGTAGCCGGCCCAGCACGATCGCGACGTGCGCGAGGCCGGCCCAGGCGGTCAGGACGCTGCCGACCCAGGCGGAAACCGCCGTCCCGGCATGTCCGAGCCCCCAGGCGACGGTGCGGACAGACCCCAGCACCGCCGACAGCCACGCGTCGCCGGTCAGCGACACCACCAGGACGCCGACCGACAGGAGCGCCGCCCCGACGATCCCGCGCAGCCACCACGAAGCCCAGAGATCCAGAACGGCCGCCGGCGACGCCATCCGGGCGAGCACGGCGTCGGCGAACCCGGCGGGCGGCTGATGGCGCGGCAGCCCGGCCGCCAGGACGCGGAACGCCCGGTCGGCCGCATCGGTACGCGCGGCGTCCTCGGCCTCGAGCCATTCCCGAACGATCGAGCGAGGGTCGTGTGCCATCGGTGTCACCCTGTCCTACGAGCGGGACCCCTTCGCAGGTTGCAGGCCCGAATCTGTGTCCCCAGCAACCGGCCCCCACCCCCCCCGGGCCATGAGCCTGGCCATCTCCGCCCGTGCCCGGTGGAGGTGGCTCTTGACCGTGCCCATCGGCAGGTCGAGAATCTCTGCGATGTCCTCGTACGACAGGTCTTCGAGGTATCGCATGATGACCAGTCGCCGGTACTCCGGGCGGAGCTGGGCCAGCGCCGTTTCGAGGTCCGCGCGCAGATCGGCATGGGCGGCGCGATCAAAGGGCGACGCCTCCCGCGAATCGACGAGAGCCTCGGTGACGGCCCGGCCGGGGGTCTCCTCGTCGATCGACACCGTGTCCGGGCGGCGACGGCGGAGGTGGTCGATCGCGGTGTTGTGCGCGATGCGGAGGATCCAGTTGATGAACTTGTAGGCCGGGTCGAACGACCGCAGGGCGTTGAAGGCCTTGACGAAGGTGTCCTGCGCGAGTTCTTCGGCGACGCCGGGCTCACGCACCATCCGGGCGATGACATTGAACACCGCCGACGCGTGGCGGTCCATCAGCGCGCGATAGGCATCCTGCGACCTGTCCAGCGCCCGCTCGACCAGTTGTGCGTCGGACGGCGTCACGGCGGCCTCAGCCGGCATGCGATTGGGGTGCATGCGATCGGAGCGAACGGGGTCGGCGAGCCGGCATCAGAAGATCGGCGGCGTGCCGTCCACAATCAGACGGGCTTGGGTCACGGCCTGGACCGCCTCGACCGTGGTGTCGGCGGCGATCTCGGCCAGGCGCAGCCCCTGCGGCGTCACCTCGATGACCGCCATCTCGGTGATGATGAGGTCCACCACGCCGACGCCGGTCAGGGGCAGCGTGCAGGCGCGCAGGATTTTCGGCTCGCCGTCCTTCGTCGCGTGCTCCATCGCGATGATCACGCGCCTGGCGCCGGCCACCAGATCCATCGCGCCGCCCATGCCCTTGACCATCTTGCCCGGGATCATCCAGTTGGCGAGGCTGCCGCCCTCGTCGACCTGCAGGGCACCGAGGACGGTGACATCGATGTGTCCGCCGCGCACCATCGCAAACGAATCCGCGCTGCTGAAGTAGGAGCTGCCGGGCAGTTCGGAGATGGTCTCCTTGCCGGCGTTGATCAGATCGGGATCGACGTCGGCGTCCAGCGGATACGGCCCGACGCCGAGCATGCCGTTCTCCGAATGCAGCGTAATGTGCACGTCGGGCGGCACGAAGTTCGCCACCAGCGTCGGCATGCCGATGCCGAGGTTGACGTAGTCGCCGTCCTTCAGCTCGCGGGCCACGCGCCGCACGATTCGTTCTCGCTTGTCCACCGTGTCGCTCCTCCGGCAGCCGGCCGTGGCTATGACTTGCGCGTGGTGCGCCGCTCGATCCGCTTCTCGTACCCGGCGCCCTGGAAGATGTGCCGGACGTAGATCCCCGGCGTGTGCACGTGATCGGGATCGATGGCGCCGGGTTCGACCAGGCGCTCGACCTCGGCGATGGTGACCCTGGCCGCCGTCGCCATCATCGGGCTGAAGCTGCGCGCCGTCTTCCGGTAGACCAGGTTCCCCAGGGTGTCGCCCGTGAACGCCTTGACGAAGGCGAAGTCGGCCGTCAGCGGCCGCTCGAGCACCTGGGGCACGCCGTCGATCACGCGCGTCTCTTTGCCCTCAGCCACGACGGTGCCGTACCCGGCCGGCGTGAAGAACCCGCCGATGCCCGCGCCGCCGGCGCGGATGCGCTCCGCGAACGTGCCCTGCGGGACGAGCTCGACCTCCAGTTCGCCGCTCAGGCACTGGCGTTCGAACTCCTGGTTCTCGCCGACATAGGTCGCGATGATCTTCCGCACCTGGCGGGTCTCGAGCAGGATGCCCAGCCCGAACCCGTCGACGCCCGCGTTGTTGGAGATGATGGTCAGGTTCCGCGTGCCCCGGTCCCGCAGCGCCCGAATCAGGAGCTCGGGAATGCCACAGAGTCCGAAGCCTCCCACCATGACGGTGGCGCCATCCGGAATGAGGGCCGCACCGTCGGCGGCGCCGCTGATTACTTTGCGCATGGGGGAATTATAGGGCCTAAGCCCGCTGTTGGAGGAACGCGCGCAAATCGGCCTCGCCGTCCAGTCGCACAGGCCTGGCCCCGAGGCCGCTCACGAAGCCGGCGAGCGTCGAGGCGTCGGGATCGCCATCGCGGGCGATCAGCGCCCACTCGGCTCCCGCCACCTCATCCGTGTTGAGGTGCCGAAGGTCCGTGCCGCTCAGCGCGAGGCACAGGTGACCGGCGATGAAGCGGAACCGCGCCGGCAGCAACGCCGCGGCCTCGGGAACGCCCTCGTCGCTTTGCAGCGTGGTGATGATCGCCTGGCCCGGCACCAGATCCGGCAGCGCCGCGATCCACTGATCCTGCTCGGTGCGCGGCACGGCGAGCACGACCAGTTCCGCTTCCGCGATGACGATGGGATCGTCGGCGCCGATATCGATGGCGCCGAGCCGGACGCAGGTCTCGAGGCGATCGTTGCGGTCCACGCCGATGACCAGCGCCGACGGGAACGCGTGCCGGGCGGCCAGCGCCACCGCCACGCCCGAGGGGCCGAGGCCGACCATGGCCAGCCGATCGAACACCGCTGGACGATCCGGCCGGCGCCCGGGCTGCACCACAGGCAGGAACGGCCCGTCGGCCATCAGCCGCTGCCCCATCCGCGGCGGGACACCGGCTCGACGCAGATGGAGCGCCCGATCGCGGGCGCAATGATCCGGAGCTCCGCCATCAGGCGGTCGAACTGCGAGGGGAACATGGTCTGGACGCCGTCGCTCAGCGCGTGATCCGGATCGACGTGGACTTCGATGATGAGTCCGTCGGCGCCCGCGGCCACGGCGGCGCGCGCCATCGGCGCCACCTTGTCACGGCGGCCGGTGCCATGGCTGGGGTCGACGATGATCGGCAGGTGGCTCAGCTTCTTCACGATCGGAATCGCGGAAATGTCGAGCGTGTTGCGCGTGTAGGTCTCGAAGGTCCGGATGCCGCGCTCGCAGAGCATCACGTCCATGTTGCCGCCGCTCAGGACGTACTCCGCCGAGAGCAGCCACTCCTCGATGGTCGACGAGATGCCGCGTTTGAGCAGCACCGGCTTGCGGGCATGCCCCAGTTCGCGCAACAGCGAGAAGTTCTGCATGTTGCGCGCGCCGACCTGGAAGATGTCGGCGTACCGATCGACGACGTCGATCTGCGTGACGTCCATCACCTCGGACACCAGCTTGAGGTCGTGGGCCCGCGCGCCGTCCTGCAGCATCCGGAGGCCGTCTTCACCAAGCCCCTGAAAGCTGTACGGCGAGCTGCGCGGCTTGAACGCGCCGCCGCGCAGGACCTTGGCCCCAGCCCGCTTCACGGCCGCGGCGGTCGCGTGGACCTGCTGCTCGTTCTCGGCGGCACACGGCCCCGCCATCACGATGACCTCGTCGCCGCCGATGCGGAGGTCGTCAATCTTGATGACGGTCCCCTGCGGGCGGAACGCGCGGCTCGCGAGCTTGTAGGGCTCCGAGATCTTGACGATCTCCTGTACGCCGTCGTAGGACGCAACCAGCTGCGGATCCCCGTGCACGTCGGTCCCAACGACCCCGAGCACCGTGCGGTTGGCGCTGGTCGACCGATGCACGGCGAAGCCCATGCCCTCCAGGCGCTCGACAACCTTCTCGACCTCGGCCGGCGTCGCGCTCCCCTGCATGACCACAACCACGTTAGTTCGTCCTTCCGTCGGCTGCGCAGCCATCCGGGCCCGGCGCAGTACGCGCCGGCCCACGCGGCGATGGCTCGTGTGCCGGGTGTACCAGCTTACGTTGGCGCGCCCGAGACCCGCAACCCGGGCTCCGCCACCCTGCCGCACAGCCACCCGACGTAGTGCTCCACGCGCGGCACCAGGTCGGCCGAATCGCCGGCCGACGCGATCACCTCGACCAGCGCGCTCCCGACCACCGCCGCATCAGCCGCCAGGCCGACCGAGCGGATGTGCTCCGGCGTGGACAGTCCGAAGCCGACCGCCACGGGCAGGTGGCACTGCGACCGGATGGTGTCGACCAGGCGGGACACGCCTGACGCGATGTCGTGCCGCGCACCCGTCACGCCAAGGCGTGAAATCGCGTAGAGGAACCCGCTGCCCCACTCGCCCGCCTTCCGCATCCGCTCCGGCGTCGTCGTCGGGCTGAGCAGGTAGATCACGTCGAGGCCCTCCGCGCGCAGCGCCGCGCGCAGATCGGCCGACTCCTCGACCGGAATGTCCAGCGTCAGGACGCCATCGACGCCGGCCGCCGCCGCCCGGGCCGCAAACGTCTCGAACCCCATCCGGTAGATCGGATTCGCGTACGAGAAGAGCACGAGCGGCGCGCGGATGTCTGCACGAACCGAGGCGATCATCCGCAGCACGCCGTCCAGCGTCGTGCCGGCGGCCAGCGCGCGTTCGCTGGCGCGCTGAATCACGGGGCCGTCCGCGAGCGGGTCCGAAAACGGGACGCCCACTTCGATGATGTCGGCGCCGGAGGCATCGAGCGCCCGGAGGATATCGGGCGTCCGCGCGGGGGTCGGATCACCCGCCGTCACGTAGGTGACCAGACCCGTGCGGCCCTGCGCCCGAAGGCGATCGAACGTCTCGCTGATGCGCGGCATGGCCCTACTCCGTGTCGACTTGCAGGCGAGCGGCGACCGACTGCACGTCCTTGTCGCCCCGCCCGGACAGATTCACGAGGATCGCCCGCCCCGATCCAAGCTCGCGCGCGCGTCGGCACGCATAGGCGATCGCGTGGGCGGACTCGAGGGCCGGGAGAATGCCTTCGAGGCGGCCGAGTGTGCTGAACGCCTCGAGCGCCTCGTCGTCGGACGCGTGGGTGTATTGCGTGCGCCCGATCTCGCGAAGCCAGGCGTGCTCGGGCCCGATGGCCGCGTAGTCGAGGCCGGCGGACACCGAATGCGTGCCGGCGATGTTGCCGTCGTCGTGCTGCAGCACCATCGTGTGCGTGCCCTGGAAGATGCCGGGCGCCCCGCCCGCGAAACGCGCCGCGTGGCAGCCCAGCGCCGGTCCGGTCCCGCCGGCCTCCACGCCCGTGAGCTGCACCGAGGGCGCGTCGATGAAGGCGTCGAAGATGCCGAGCGCGTTGCTGCCGCCGCCCACACACGCCACCACTTCGTCAGGCAGGCCTCCGTAGGCCGCCGCCCACTGCATGCGCGCCTCCTGGCCGATGACCGACTGGAACTCGCGAACCATCAGCGGGTACGGATGCGGCCCCAGGACCGACCCGAGCAGGTAGTGCGTCGTCTCGACGCTGGTCACCCAGTCGCGCATGGCCTCGTTGATCGCGTCCTTCAACGTGCGACTGCCGGCAGTGACTTTCGTGACGGTGGCGCCGAGCAGGCGCATCCGGACGACGTTCAGCGCCTGGCGCGCCATGTCCTCCGCACCCATGTAGATCTCAGCGTCGAGGCCGAGCAACGCGCAGGCGGTGGCCGTGGCCACGCCATGCTGGCCGGCACCGGTCTCGGCGACGATCCGCCGCTTGCCCATTCGCACGGCCAGCAGCGCCTGCCCGATCGCGTTGTTGATCTTATGGGCGCCGGTATGCGTGAGGTCTTCCCGCTTGAGCACGAGACGCGCGCCGCCGCAGACATCGGTGAGGCGACGTGCCTCGTAGAGCGGCGTCGGCCGTCCGGCGTACGTGGTGAGCAACCGCCGGAGGTCGTCCCGGAATCCCGCATCCGCCCGCGCCGTCAGGTACGCGTGCGTCAACGCGGCCAGCGGGGCCATCAGCGTCTCGGGCACGAACTGCCCGCCGTACCGGCCGTAGTAGCCCCGGGCGTCGGGGTCGCGCGTCGCGAATCGGGGATCGGCGTTCGGGTCCACGTGACTCATCTCCCTGTCCGCGCGTTTGCGCGGGCAACCGCATCCATCAGTTCCCGGATCCGCGAGGCGTTCTTGATGCCGGGCCGGTCTTCGACGCCCGACGACACGTCCACGGCGTAGGGCGCGACGCGCGCGATCGCGTCCTCGATGTTCTCCGGGCACAGGCCGCCGGCCAGCATCACGGGCCGCAGTCGGGCGATGCGTGCGGCGATGTCCCAGTCCACGGTCAGCCCGGTGCCGCCGTGGCGCACCGGGTCATGTACGTCAAGCAGCGGCAGCACCCCCGCCGGCCAGCCGGCCACCGTGTCCGGGTCGAGATCCGCCGACACCGCCAGCGCCTTGATGCAGGGACACGGCACCGCGCCCCACGCCTCCATCGGCTCGTCTCCGTGCAACTGCGCG
>Ga0315275_10000517_pt1 | contig 31948 bp, 42 predicted proteins | sample YL17G03_0_MG_FD_205557 | JGI IMG/M metagenome (GOLD analysis project Ga0315275, IMG submission 205557) | Sediment microbial communities from Yellowstone Lake, YNP, Wyoming, USA - YL17G03_0 | ecosystem: Environmental > Aquatic > Freshwater > Lake > Sediment | place: USA: Wyoming | collected...
CAATCCGTTCTTGATAGCCAAAAGGTGAAGATGCTCTTGCCCGGCATGACGCAGGGCCAAGCCTTCGAGGCGCAGTATCAGCAGAACCCAACGTCGGACGAAGGCGGGATGTTCCGTCGAGAATATTGGAAGTTTCACAAGATCCCGCCGCAGGTCATTTGGAAACAGTGGACGTGGGATACCGCGATGGAAGAGGGCGAGACAAACGATTACACGGTGGGGGCCCTGCTCTGCTACCACGGGCAAGGCGTGTGCGTGGAGCGATTGGTGCGGGCCCGCATGCAATACCCGGAGCTGAAGCGAACTGTGCTATCGGAGTGGGAAGCGCGTCCCGGCCATATTCTCTTGATCGAAGACAAAGTTTCTGGTAAATCCCTGGCTCAAGATTTAATTCGATCAACAAGCCTGCCGATAAAGAAAGTCCAAGTGAAGGGAGATAAAGTGTTTCGCGCAAGCTTGGCTTCACCGTACTTCGCTTCGGGCCGAGTTTCCGTTAGAGAAGGTGAAGTTTGGGTTCCAGAATTGATCGAAGAATTTGCGGAGTTCCCAAATTCTGAGTATAAAGACCAGGTGGACGCGATCTGTCAGGGCATCAACGAATTCTATTTGAACCAACAAAGTCCTGCGGCGATCTTGGTGGGAAGCGGGATTGCTCTCCCCGTTGCCCCGAATGGGAACGGAACAAACGGGAACGGGCATCAAGCCTCTTTCCCCGACTGGATGTAAAGGCGAGGTGAAACAATGAGAAAGAAAAAAATCAATTTGCCGAAGAAATCCACAGCAGGGGATTGGATGGAGTCCTCAAGTCTTTCCGGCAGGCCCACGGGGAAGACGGTGCCACTCAGCATGGACCTCACAAGCTACGATCCTGACAGAGAATTCCTCGACATCCAACAGACCCCCGTCATCAATCCGGTCATCGCTTTCCACGAGAGTCTGCGGGCCGGGAGAGTCCAGGTCGAAGAGGCGTGGCTTTATGAGGGCCGATTCGATGAGCGCGGCGGGCTTATGAAAGAATCGTCTCACCTTGAATTTAACGATCTCATCGTTCCCTATCGCATCCGACACGTCAAAGGACAGGAATACAATCAAGCTCTTGAGTCCGCAAAGAATCAGTTCGACTTGATGCCGTCAAAGATTGATCGACTCAACGAGGCCAAGGCGAAACATCTCAACGCTGTCGAATCGCTCAAGAAGGAAACGCTTCTCAAAGAAGATTTTAACACCGACCAAATTCAGGCGCCTTACGACGCGAATCAATACACCGAGTATGCTCCGACCTACGGCGGGCCGTTCAACAAGCAGCTTTATATCTACGACTACCTGACGATGCATGCCCGCGCCTTTGAAGCGAAGAACCACAACCCGCTGGCCAAAAGGATCGTGGACGTTCTCGCGCAATACGCTTTCGGGCGACGATTCAAGGTGATCATCAAGAACGAAAAGCAAAAGAAGGTGTGGGAAGAATTCGAAGAGAAATACAAAATCACTCACAAGATTTCGAAGTTCTGGTCGAGAGAATATCTGACCTTTGGGGAGCTGATGATCGACAAGGCTCGGTGGGATTCCATTGACCCGTCGACGGTGTGGGACATCATCACGAATCCAGACGATATCGGCGAAGTTTATTATTACTACCAGAACTATCCGACCGCCTATCAAACTTTCACCGGCTACCGCATCAAGGGAGAACCTGGGTCAGAAAAGCAGTCGCCCCTAAAATACATCATCCGTCAACTCCCGGCTCACCAAGTCCTGCACATCAAAGCGAATGTCTCATCGATGGAAAAGCGGGGCCGGTCATTTCTGTTCCCGATTCTCGGATGGTTAAAACGAGTGAAGGATCTCTACAACGCCGAGGTTCTCAAAGCCCAGCTCGAAGCCTCGTTCATCTGGGACGATACCATTGACGGCAACGCCGGGGATGTGGCGGCCCATGCCTCGCAGTATTCGACGATGCCGAAGCCCGCTTCTGTGTTCGTACACAACAAAGCCGTGGAGCGTAAACCCATGCCAGCGATGACGGGGACCACCAGGGGCAGCGTCGGCGTTTCAGACGAGATCCTAGGGTTCATTGCCACGTCGATCGGCATCCCGAAAGAGTTCTTCAACGTGATGGGCGCGGGGTCCGGTAACCGGGCGACCGCCGTTCAATCAGCGGAACCATTTGAGAAAGTGATCGAAGACCTTCAAGCTGACTTCGAGCATCTTCTTCACAGCGTCGCAGAGGAAGTCTTTGAGCTTGCCAACGTTCCTTACAAGAAAGGCGATGTCGAATTTGGATTCCCGTCCGTCACCAAGGACACAACGACCGAAGCGATCAAGAATATTTCCTTTAGTGAAACGATGGGCTACATCGATCACCAAGCGGCTTCTGAAATGGTCGCCGCAGAAATGAACATAACGACCTACGATTACAAAGCGGTGCAGGCCGCCATCAAAAAAGATTCCGTGAACAAGTCCGATCCTCTTATGCCGCCCGCAGGACGGTTCCCGGCCCCGCCTCCCTCCATGAACGGGGATGGAGATGAACCGGACGGATCTCCCATCAGAGGGAATGGAGCGAGAAAATTAAAGGCGCAACTTAAAACCCTATGAGAAAAAACCAAGACCGGACCATTGAGCGACTTCAAATCGAGAACCTTCGGGCCATCGATAAGATCGTCAATATGGGATCGGATGGCGTCAAGGGAATTTGGGATGAGGCTAAGGATTCGATGCGGACCGCCGTCATCGAGGAGTATCGAAGAGATTTCGATCGTGGCAATTGGGATCTGACGATGGCCGCCAAGCTGGGGACGTTCAACCGTATCGAGAGAAGAATTGCCGGAGTGCTTGGGGCCTTCCATTCGGCCTCGATCTTGATGGCTTCCATGGTTTTCAAGGATGTTTATTTCCATGGCGTACTGAGAAACGCTTGGATGATTGATCAAGTCACACCGCCATCTTTCGATGTGAAACTTCCCAAGTCTCCGATGTTCAAAGAGGCTGGTGAGATTTATCTGGGCCCCGAATCAGACACGGCATGGAAGGTTCGATGGTCGGCGTGGATGGATGCATACCGAAACTCACTCATGCAGAACCTTCGCCTTGGGGCCATGAACGAATCCGAGGTTGACGATGCGAAGGATGAGATAGACGCCACGCGCCCGGGGAGCCCGCAGGCCGACATGTGGGATGCCATTGAGCGAGTCTACGACAACCAATCGAACGTGGTCTACGCCTCGGCGCAGTCCGACGTAAAAGAAGCGAATCCTCAGTTTGAAATTGTGGAGATCTGGCAGACCCGCTATTATGATCGTGTCTGCGACATCTGCGATTCGAACCGTGGATTGACCCGGGACGAGGCGGACGCAGACATTCCCGCCCATCCGAACTGCGGATGCTTCTGGCGGCTCGTACCGAAGTCGTGGCGAAGTCTTTTGATGTCGGGAGACATGAATGACCAGGCGATCGCGAAGGCGATGGATGCGTCAGGCGAAGTTCCGAACGCCATGCTGATTTTCAATGATGACGGGAAACTGGTCGGATCGACGATCGTTGAGTTTGACAAATGGGCCGAAGAGAAGATGGCCCCGATCATGTCTATTTGAAGTAAAACTTTAATGCTTCATATTGAGAGGATGAGATGAGTGGAAACGTAGCGGATGTCTTGGAGGGTCGGGCCTCGACTTTATTTGAGAAGATCGCCTCAAACAGCGCCATCGCCAATGTGATGATGGCTCTCTTGGGCCGCTTGGTGATCATGGCCCAGCAATACGGGAAGCCCATCGAAGGGATTTCTCTCGATGCCCCTATCTTCTTTGGACGGTCCATTCGGGCGAGGATCAAGTTCAACACGCTTTCCCTGACGCGCTCTCCGCTGGGATTGTGGGCCCCGGCTGATGATCTCGTAAAGTATGCTCAATCCCGGTCTGTTCATCTTGCCAAGGTCCTTGAAAGGAACCACGGCGTCCAGATTTTCTTCTCAAAGTTTTGCGAGGAGATCAACAATTTTTGCAAACACAAACAAATCAAATGGGGCGACCTGAAGGTTGAGAAGGCTCTCATCACTCAAAATAATCTGATGGTCGTGACGTTTTCAAGGGAGCATGTGGGCCTATGGGAGAGATAGGAGAGTTGACCAAGGATGAGCAAGCGATCGTTTTTGAATATCGAAGGCTCAAAGATATGAGGCACGGAGACTTTATCGTTTCGATCAAAAACGAAGAAATGGTCAAGTTGTGGGTCACGACCCAGACCGTCAGGAAGGTTGACATCGATGAACTCCGTGGCGGAAAGAAACTTTTGGAGGTGATTTCCAATGACAAAGCTGGTCATTAAAGCGGTTAAAACCATGTTTCGGGACAACAAAGAAAAGTGCGGTCCGGGTTATGTTTCTCTCGTCGACAAACTGAAGGACAATCCCGACGTAGACAATCCCTATGCCTTGGTCCACTACCTCAAAGGCGAGGCCAAAAAGAAAGGGTCCACGCAAGCGAACACGTTGAACACGCTATCGCAGCTTTTGAAAAAAGGAACGAAGATGCGCTGCTCAGAGTCGGCCAGACTGATCGAACAGGTTTCTCCGACCGAGGCCCCGGAGGGCCACATCTTCAAGGTGGTCTTGATCACCGAGGGCCTTGGGAATCGGCGGAACATGAATTACTACGGGCCCGAATCAATTGCGACGGCCCCGCCCATCTTTGAAGGCAAGTCGTGCTTTCTGGACCATCCGAGTGAATCGGAGGACCGTGACATTCCCGAAAGGCGAGTCAAAGACAAATGCGGATATTTTAAAAATGTGAAAGTGGAATCCCTGGACGGATTCCAATCGGTCACGGGCGAGCTTCACTTCGACCTGTCCGAATCCGGCCAGAACGCTTACCTGAAAGCAATGACCGCCCTTCACTACAAAAACGAATTTCCAAACCTCGAAACGGAATACGTCGGCCTCTCGATCAATGCAGATGGCGAATGGGAAGATCGCAGAGTCGAATGGCTCGGCGAGATTCTCGACGTAAATTATGTCACGCGATTCAAAGATGCGTTCTCGTGCGACATAGTGACGAGTCCGGCGAGAGGGGGAAGATTCCTTGCCTTAGTGGAAAGTGCCGCTGGGGCAAAACCCGAAAAGGAGGGGAATGCCATGAATGGACTCAAAAAGAGTCTTGAGGCGGCACGAACCGCCCTGGATGAAGCCGTCAAAGAGGCCGACGTAATTAAGAAGGCGACTAAAATCGCCGAGGCAAAAAAGCTCTTTGATGATTTTCTGAAAGAAGCGGAGAAAACCGCCATGCAGGATGAAGGCGAGTCCGAATCCAAAGCGAAGGAAAAATGCGAAGACGAAGACGAATCAGAGGTCAAGGCCAAGGCTTCCGAAAAAAAGGAAGAAGAAGCCAAGAAAGAAGATGAGTCCGAGTCGGAGGATGATGCCGATGTTAAGGACGAGGAAAAGCCGGAAGACAAGAAGGACGAGGAAGAATCCGAAGCCGACGATAAAGCAAAAGACGGAGAAGACGAGGATGAAGACGAAACCGTCGAATCCAAACGAATCGCTGTTAATGCCTTGATCAAAGAAGCCAAGGTTGATCTTCCAGAAGAAAAGGTGGCCGCGTTATCCAAGATGCCGTTGAAGGAAGCAAAAAAAGAAATTGCTTTCATCAAAGGCTTGGTTGAAGCGGTCGCAAAAAAAGTGATCAGCAAAATGTCGGTGCCATCCGCAAAATTCGCTTCTATGAGCGAGTCTGAACGGAAAGCCGTAGGGTCGAGCAACAATGACCTGTTCGCTGATTGTGTCAGATAAAAAAGGAGGTGGCTTGAAATGTCAACAACGTCTCAAAATAATCAAATTCACAACGAAAGCACACCACTGTATTATCCAGTCCTTACGACTGGTGCGTCTGATATAAACCAAGGCGACTTGGTTTATTATGACAGCTCGGCTCACGTCGTAAAGCCTGTTGATACGGATGGACATGCCGCGACCTATGCAGGCGTGGCTTTGCAGCAAAGCAAACTGAATGTGTACGGCACGGCGGGATACCCGCAGGGCGGCATTCAAGTTGCAACGAGGGGTATCTTCAAGTTCAAAACAACGGCTGGTGATACCTTGAACCATGGGGACGCTGTCTATATCGGGGCTGACGCCCAGACAGTGACCAATACAGCCGGGGGATCGACAGCAATCCTCGGATATGTGTGGCTTCGTCCTCAGCAATCTGCCGTGACCGGTGCGGTCGGAACAAATATCGAAGTGTTAATCACTCCGAAGTTCCCCGTCGCTGGCGGCCTATAAGGAGGAAATGACAATGCCGAAAGAAACTCAAGATTCAATCGTCCGGCTGAGTCCTCTTGTAGAGGCCAACCGGAATCTCACGAAGAGAATCCACGAACATAAGTTAACCGGAATGCTGGAAAGCATCCGTCGCGCTTTTGGAGTGGACTTGGCAGACAAGGCAAGGTTCAACTTTGAAGATCCGTTCTTCTCTTGGATTCAGTTCCGGGAAGCGGCTTACAAAGTTGCCGAGAGGAAAATGCAGGAATCAAATTCGGAGAATACGTTCTCCCAATTGCTTCGTGCAGGCATCAACATGATCGCCAACAACTGGTATGAATTAGTCGAGACCAACCACGAACTGGTTGGGGCTTCGACGTTCTCCACGAAGGCGATCGAGCCTTATGCTCCGCTTCATCGCGGCGCGGTTCCTCGCAGAGTGCAGGCCGGAGGGCAATTCCCCCGGACTCGTGTTGCTGGTCTCGACATCCTGATCACCAATGAAAAATTTGGTGCGATCGTGGATTTTGAAAGAGAACTGTTTGACGATGATCAAACAGGCCAGATCGCTCAGAGAGCGAAAGACATCGGAGAGAACATGCGTATCCTTGAGGATGCGTGGTTCTTCCAACGGTTCATCGGAACCGCCGGAGATTATGCCGGAGATCCGATTCCTGCGTCACAAACCTACACCACGGTGTGGGCACCCGCAACGTCACCCCTCTCCGGGGGCGGATACAATCGTCCTGCGTCTTATGGGGCGTTTACTCCGGCCTTGATTCAGGCGGCAGACATTGTGCTTATGCAGCAGCTCGACTTGCTCGGAAACAAAATGCTGGTCAATCCCAACACGCTTCTCGTTGGGTCCAGCAATAAGTTCTCGGCTCGGACGCTGCTCAATTCCGAATGGTATCCGTCCACGGCGACTGTTAAAGTCGGCGGCGGAGCAGGCGCAGATACCACGGTCGGAACGACCTTCGCTCGAAACGTGATGGAAGGGCTTTACAACTTGGTTGTGAGCCGATTCCTCCCCGTCAAAGCGTGGGCCATTGGTGAAGCTGGCAAAGGGATCGTGTTCCAGCGTCGCGATGCTCTTGAGATCATCCAAGAGAATCCGGCTTCCGGGATGGCGTTCTCGAATGATGTGTTCCAGTTCCGATCCAGAGCCCGTTGGGAGCCCGATTGGGTTGACCCGCGATTCTGGTTCCTCGGAAACGATGGAAGCGTCTAAGGACTGAAAGCATTATTTTAATTGAGAGTGCGTTTCCCCAACTCGGAAGAGACGGGAACGCGCTACAGTTAAAAAATAAATCGGGAGGATTCTAACATGAAAAAGTTTTTAAAATGGGCGACGGCCCTTTTAATCCCGTTGGGTGTTGTTGGGGGAATCTATGCCTCCCGTGTGGTTTACAATCAGCTCCTTGTGAGCGAGAGCGCATTGGCCTACAACAACACATACACGCTTGATTTGGGTTCGAGTGTCCTGCCAAACAGCAATATCGACACTCTTTCAATGCAAGCGGTTTACTCAAGCTCCACAATTTCAGGAATCAGTTTTACAGACGGAAAGGCTTCAACCGGATCTGTGACCGTGACAAACAATACTCTTTTAATTGGAGTGGCCGGGTCCAACACCATATCCGTCGCATCGAACACATTCTTGTCTGGGAAAGGATCATATTTCGATTTGAATTATATCCGTTTCCTCGACGGAGATTTGTGGAATGTCGGAGCTTCATCGGCGGCAACTGCCGTCAGCATTAAGAATGCCATCAATGCTTATGGCGGGACAAGCGGCGTCTTCTCTGCGTCGACCGCAACAGCGGATGGCGTGGTGACAGTGACGTGCGTGACTGCCGGGGCGGCTTGCAATAATTACACACTGACATCGAGTACCTCTGCTGCTTTGACTCCGGGTGCCACCACGTTCAGTGGCGGACGAAATCATCCGATCCTTATCGTAGCTGGATATCCATTGACAGAAGGAACCGAATGGACCCATGGCGCGACGGCGGCATTAACGGCGAAGTCCATTAGCGATGCGATTCAGGCCCAATCGATTCTTGTCGGTCTCATTGCGTCAACATGGACGGCAGGCGGTGTTGTGACAGCCACATCGACTGCGACTGGCTCTGGTAAAAATTATGCGCTCTGGTCATCGACCTATTCGTCTCTGACTCCATTCGCCACTCAAATGAAAGGCGGGACGGACTCAGGAATTGAAACCGCGAACAGTAAAATCTTATCGACCAACCATGGCTTCTCGACAGCCTTGCCTGTTCTCTTCACAAAATCGGCGGGGACGCCTCCTGGGGCTTTGATTGATGGGACGACTTACTTCGCCATCAAGGTGGATGCCAATAGCTTTAAGCTGGCTGCATCGACGGCCAATGCCATCGCGGGGACGGGAGTTTCTATCGGCACTCAAACGGCGCAAGGCGGAGGAGCATTCGCTCTGGCCCCATTGGGGATCGCCGGGACGCCCGGCTTCAAATGGCAAGCCTCGAACGACGGGACCAACTGGTATGACCTGTCCGTCTCAAGCGTCACCATGACCTCTCTGGCAGCAGCGTCGACCTTGTGGGACTTCTCAAGCGTGAATTATCGCTACATCAGGCTCAATGTCGTGGCTCCGTCGGCGGGCGGGATTAATCTTGTTGTGACGGGCGTCGGACGATCAAATTAAAATGACAAAGGAGGATTCAACCATGAACGGACAATCCATTCCAAGACCAACGGCTATTTTGGCGGTTCCTGGTTCTCGGCCCATCCCGGCTGAGGATCAGGAACAGGTCCAAGAAGAAACCGACAGGCAAATAAGGCGAGAGGAGCTGCGCCGAAGAGATATCGTCAAAGGGAACAAGGTCGCACAAATGCTCTCGGCCACTTATTTCATCACCGACAAAACCTTTCCGTTTCTGGCCTACAAGGGAAGGCAGCTTTCGGTGTCGGAGTATTATCCAGACGAGAAGATCGCCGTCGATAAGTTTTACTTTTCCGAGAAAATCGACCCGAAGGAAATTGAATTCAAAAGAGAGATGTTCAAAGACAACGGATTTAAATACGGGTTCCTTTCTCCCGATAAAAAGCTGGCTGACTTGGCCGATGAGCTTGGTCTGGCCGAATGAGGTGAACCATGACCGTAAGCATGGCGGATTTAATTACAAAGATGCGGTTGTTCGCTGATGATTCTCCGTCGGCAAACTACATTCGCGGAGAAACGCTTAAGCCGAAACCGGATGGGGCCCGCGTTCGCTTTTTTCTTGATTATCAGAACATCGCCAAAGACAGCGTATTCATAACCAAGGGAACGGGCGAGGCGAATTACAGGGTCGCGTCTGGTTTCACCATCGATCTTCAAAACGGGATCGTCACGTTCACGGTGGCTCCGCTTTCCGGCGTGAGCCCGTTTGAGGCCGACTACAATTTCCTTTGGTTCACAGATGCCGACTATCAGAACTTCCTAAACAACTCCGCAATTTATTTGGGATCTCCCGATGCCATCAGCGTGATCCCCGGTCTTCAACCGGCTATGTATCAGTTTGGGATGCATCACTATTGGATTCGAAGAGCCTCTCATTACGCGCACAAATATGCGTCGACCGGCGGCATGGCTTCTCATTCTGTGGATGTGGTCACGAAGAATTTTAAGGACCTGGCTGAGTCCGCATGGGAGAAGGGCATCCAGTTCCGCGATGATTATTACAAGAGACTTGGTCAAAGAGAATTGCCAGCCAGCGCGTCGGAGGCTTACGCCATCGATCCGTTTACTCCGATCAGGTGATGGGACGATGCCGGGGCGAGTCACTTTTAAGATAAAGGTCAGGGTCAAAGATGCGGACATCTTTCCTGAGCTTCAAGGGAGACTTAAGGATTTCCGGCCTGCCTTTGAGGTGATCATCAAGCAATGGGCCCGGGGAAACGTCGACAAGTTTCGATCCTCGGTTGGGATGGAGGATACTGGGGCCGCAATCGATCCGAATGTTTTCTGGTCGGCCCTGGCGGAGTCAACGATCCGCGCCAAGCGACGGCATGGGATTTCAAACCAGATCATGGTTGAGACAGGGGCTCTCATGCAAGCCCTGACCGATCCTTCGGGATTCTGGTCGGAGATGACGGCCTCCCAGACCGTATTTGGGACTCCGGGGTCCTTGGAAGACGAGTTGAAGGTCCGGTACAATTGGCAGACGAGACAGGCGATCTTCTTGGGGGCCGATGATCAGGTCATGATCGACGAGAAGGTCCACAGTTATTTAAGCCTTGGGCCTGATTTTGAAAGGAAGCGATTTTCCGCAGGGTTGGCGGCAGTTTATGATCGGGACTTGGACACAGAGATGAATATGGACTTTGAGGGCGAGTCATGAGCGAGGTCATAGAAACGAACGGGATCACCGTCACCAATCACTTCGACGTGAAGGGGACCGCCATCCGGGATTTGATCAAGCAATACATCCCCGGTATTCCCGGCGTTTATTACGGCTTCCGAAATCTCGGCGCGAACGATCTTGACTATCCCTGCATCCATATCGATCCCATGAACCAGAAAGCCGAGATGCTGACGCTTGGAAAATATCACCTGTTTTTAGAATATGGACTTTTCTTTTTTGTGAGAGATAACGATCCTGAAAGCATCGTCACGCTTGTGACGAGCTTGGCGGAATCTCTCAAAAAGCTGTTCTCCAACAATGCGCTGGGTGATTTATCGACGACACGAACAAACAAGTTTAAATCATACACGGGATTTTGGATTAACAGTGAGATGGGCCTGCTTGAAATATCGAGAGCCTTTGTCAACGCGACTGCGGATACTCAGGTCCGATATATGAGGGCGGGGCTTCTTCGCCTCAAAGTCGAAGATGTTGTTTTAATGTAAAAGAGGAGGATATTACTATGCCATACGTTGGACAATTAATGGCGGCAGGATTGGCGAAAGAATCTTCGCTTGGGGTGCTTCAATCTCCACCGACAGAATTTTTACCGATCTATCCGCCGGATTCTTTCATGCCTGCGATTACCCTTTTGGAATCGACGGCCATCCGGGCCTTGCCAGACCGGATCTACAAGGCAATGCAGGGCCCCGGGGAAGTGAAGGGGATGAAAACAAAGTGGGAGGCAGAGCCGGAAAACATCGGGAATCTGCTGATGGCCTGCTTTGGAGAAGACACGTTGACGGGCGCATTGGCGACCGGCTATACGCACACGTTCAAGAGGGCCATTGTGGCCCAGCTTCCCACCTATTCTTGGTGGATCGACAAGGGTGCGAAACAATTGCAATTCCTTGGATGCATGCTGAATAAACTCGACATCACGGCCAAGACGAAGGAGTTTGTCTTGGTTGAATCCGAATGGGTTGGGCTTTCTTATGACGACACAGGGACGGTTCAAGTGCCGACATACTCCGCTATTCCGCCGTGGAAGTTCAACATGGCTGACGTGAAGATCGATGCCGGATCAATCCTGAATTATGACAATGTGAAGGTGACCTTCGATAACTTTGTGAAGGCCGACCACGCGCTGTCAGGTTCGATTTATCCAGCCAAGATTTACAGCGAAGGATTCGAGGTCACGGTCAGCATGGACCTGTTCGTTGAGGATGCGACGGAATATGCGAAGTTCCTCGCGGGGAACTCGACGGCCATTCAATTGATATTGACGCACGTCGATAACATCACCGGAGCCGATCCGGCCAATCCGTTCAAGCTGACAATCGACATTCCTGATGCGAAATATTCCGTCGCAAGCTATCCGCTTCCGTCTGGAATCATCAAGGTTAGCTTTACCGCAAGAGCGATTTATAATGTGGCGACCACAAAGACAGCATCGGTGGCCCTCATTAATTCCGTCTCTTCGGCTTACTAAGGGAGGACTCAAATGGAACTGCTGAAACTTGGAGAAAGACCGGCAGAGTATAAGTGGCAGGACGTGACCTTTTTCTTTCGGACGAAGGTGACGGTTGGCGACAAGTATGAGATTGACACCGCCGGGACGTTGATCGCGGGGAGCAAGGTGACATTCACGCCGTGGAATTTTTACTTGACCATCATTCGTGTTTTCGTAACGGGATGGGAAGGCGTGACGGAAGACGGAAAACCTGTTCCATATTCCCTAGAGAATATGACGACTCGTCTTCCCTCTGAGCAATCGGAAGACTTGATCATGAAACTGGGTGTCCATATTGCCGAGGCCACGGGATTGATCTCAACTGACAAGCAGGAAGGAGAGGGAATAAAAAACGTCTAAAGCGGGCGATCGAATGGCTGGAAACAGCCGGGACGTTCAAGTGTGAACGCTTCGATTGTCCGCAAGTTAAAAAAAAGGATTGCCCGAAATGCGGAATGCCGGACATATCAAAAGACGTGGCTTTCTACCTGAATCTCTATCGGCAATGTTCCACGTGGAATACTCTGCCGGAGAAGGGCGGTTTGTTTGATCAGCGGTGGGACATCATGGACATCCTGAACACCATCAGCGCAGAGGTGGAGACGTGGCGAGAGAAGAAGATCGCGGACGAGAAATCAGCGATTGAAAAAAGTCAGATGGCGCGGGGATTAAATGGCGGACGTTGATGCGAACATAAATATCTCGGCCACGGGAGCTGACGAGGCTTCCGCAGCCCTTGGCAAGGTTTCACAAGGCTTTCAGGGCATTTCTGAGGAGCATGCCAAGCTCGCTGGGAAATTCGGCGAAAGATTTCAACACGTCGGACTTCAGCTCTTCGTTGGAGAGGCTTTAAAGGCTTCCGGCGTTGGGATGGAGACCCGGGGTGTTCTCAACATCCTGAATCTTGCCCTCACCTCGTTTGGCGTGGCTATGGGTGTGGCGGTCCCCTACATCATCGGCGTAGCGGCAGCGTTGGCGGTCCTTTACGGGATCTATCAGAAGATTGCCGATGGAACCAAAAAAAGAAAGGACGAGCTTCAAACTCTCCTCACCGATCAAGCAAAAGAAATCCAGACAATCAACAACAGCATCTCAACTCTTGAAAGCTATAACAAAACCCTTGGATATCTCCCGGAGACGACCAGAAAAGTCATGGAGGCCGAAAAAGAATTGAGAGATTTTCGGGCCGACGACGAGATGGACACACTTGAGAAGCAGATCGCTGTCATGAAAAAATTGCAGGATCAGGACGAAAAGCTCGTCGCCGTCTATCAGCAAAACGCCATCGCTCAAAAGAATGTCAATGCAGCTTCCGTTATTTCAGCCGCCGCAACGTCCGGATTGATCGGAGCCGTCGGCGCGGTCACGATCAAATATACGGATTGGAATAAACAGATTCATGATGCCAAAGGAACGCAGCTAGAACACAACATGGAAATGGCGAAGGCCGTTGATCGATTGTCTCGGTTGAAAGGCGGTATCACGGAGACTTATGAGGCTCTTGTCAAGAAGGCCAAGGAAGGGAAGGACGAAGCGGAGAAGGCTTCGCGGGAGCAGATCAGTGCCATCGAGCGAATTGGGAAGGCTGAGGAAGTTTTAAGAGACAAGGAAGCCGGTTATCTGGTGGATGCCGCCCAACAGAACGCGAACTCAATGGCTGAAAAGAATCGAGCGACCGAGATGTGGTACGAGAAGGAATTGCAAAAGCTCCAAGCGTGGTATGACATGCAGGTCATGTATATCAACAACCACATCAAAGACGTTCAACTGGCCAATGCAAAGAAAGCCGAGCTTCAAGAACTTTATGGAAAAACTCTTGATGCCCTTGAGAAGGATCGGTCCGCAAAAACTTTAACTGCCGAAAAGAAAATGTGGACAGAAATCCAAAGCGCGGCGGCAGCGGCCATCGATTCTACAGCAAAGAAGATCGGAGATTCCTTTGCGAAAATGGTGATGGAAGGGAAAAGTTTCACGGAGAATTTGAAGAATTTGTGGCGAGATATGGCAGAGCAGTTCATCGCGGAGGTAACGCGGATGATTGTTAAATACATGGTTTTTCTTGCTTTGACAGGTGGAAGCACCGCTTCTCCAATGGCCAAGATGTTTGGATTCGCGGAAGGGGGTTCGATGCTTGTGACTCGGCCCACTCTGATGTTGGCCGGAGAAGGAGGGGAGCCGGAAGTGGCGACCTTCACGCCGCTTTCAAAGATGCAATCGGCAGGTGGCGGCATATCGCAGATGGGAGGCGGAGGGGCCCCACAGATCACGATCGGCGCGGTGGAGACCCATGTCTATGGCGTCACAGATCCATCGCGGATCGCGGATGAGGTGGGAAGGCAGATTGTTCAAAGGATTCGTGGTATGGGAGAGCTTGATTTTGTGAGGGCGATCTAATGGGATGGCAAACCTTTAAACTGGGACGGCCTGGATATGAATATAGCTTCGACGTGAACCCAGAAGCGATGGCCATTGAAGACGGCCCGATCGCTGTGCTTCAGAGAAATTTGGCGGGGGATCTCAAGAAATCCATCATCAAAACGTCGGTCCCGATCATAAAGCTGAACTCAAACTATTTGATGATGGCTCAGAGAAATCAATTCGCCAGCTTGGCGGGGATCGCGGACACGTTTCTTTCGTTCATCACCCGTGACGATTGGCAGATTATCGCGGAGAAGAATACCCCTCTTAACCTCACTCAGGTGAAATTGCAGAATAACTCCGCGACGAAACTGTCCGCCGCATTGGTGGCAGCCGGTTTTTCATCGATCATCACCGTCACATCGGCGGCCCAGATTCCGAATGTAACGGCGGGACCCGTGTTTGGCGGCGGCGGATTCGGAGAGGGAGGATTCTCCGGGCCGGATTTCTTCACGGGAGGATCTTATGACGACCTCACGAGAACTGTCACTCTCGGAACGACGCTGCCATCTTTGAATCCTGTCTATTTGACGTATACTTATACGGGATGGCTTGTGAACATGGAAAAGCTATCCCACGCCATCCGGGGGGGATGGATTGACCGATTTACCTACGACTTCGTTCTCACGGGGGCATAGGCGCACAAAATAGCCCAAGAATCGATTTAAGGGCACAGGAGGTCTCAAAATGAAGAAACTCGCAGCCTTGGCCATCACGCTAAGCCTCATGGCCCTTGGAATTGAACCACAGAACACGTTCGCCGATACAACGACCACGAGATGGGGGATGACCAAGCCGGATGTTGGTTCCACCAATTGGGGACCCAAGATCAACTCCAATTACGACATCATCGACAACGCCGCCGGGGTCGGGATCACCAATACCTTTACCCAGCCCAATTATTTCACAGGGGTTGTTGTGATTGGCGGGACCACATATTCAGGGTCCGGCGATGCTGAATTAAGAAAAGATCAAAACACGACAACAACCTTTCGCATCACCAATGTCAACAATAATGCCTCAGCCGGAGCAGAGCTTCTTTTGACAGCCAATGGGGCCACCTCCAATGATCCGTTCTTGGGATTTGTGACAAATGCTCAAAACTGGGCCATGGGCGTGGATAGTAGTGCTTCAAGCGCGTTTAAGATTTCAAAAAATCCAACCCTCGGATCGACTGATCTGTTTATTATTTATCCAACCTGTCAATTCGTAACGGAACTTAAAATCAATAGTATCGAATTTACAGGAATCACTGGGAGCAATACCAGAAGCGTTTTGGCGAATCCGGGAACGGCAGCGACCGATGGGGCGGTTTATCTCGCCTATGTTCAAGCCGGAACGTCCGGTGATCCGTACAGTTTGTATTCGATGGGAAATACGTCGTACTGGTCGGCAGGGATGGACAACAGCGACGGCAATTCTTATGTGATTTCCAACTCCTCCACGCCGGGGACATCGAACGCTTTTAGAGCAACCTTAACAGGCGTATCAATGCTTGGGACTACTACCAATAACAGCGCTGCGTCTGGATGGGTGGGACAATATATAAGTTCAACGACGATCATCGCGACCTCCTATCCAACATCGTCACAATACGGAGATTTAGTGGCCCTTGCGTTGACAGCGGGCGATTGGGATGTGACGGGCGTGATCGGGGCCACTGCGAATGGTGGGACTATTTCACAGATCGCCATAGGGATCAGTTATACTGCTGGAAATTCTTCATTCGCTTTAGTTCAAGGGGACAATCTTAATTTTGGCCCTGGACCAACAATCGCTGCCGATGCGGGACAGACTATGCCAAACGTCAGAGTCTCCATTAACACCCCGACAACATATTATTTAAAATACCGTAGTGATTATTCCGTTGCGACACCCAAAGCAGTGGGAAGGATCAGCGCGAGAAGAGTTCGATAGGATGCCGATCGATGCTCTCAGTATCAAGCGCATTTAAGGCGGCGGAGCAGGCCGATGTCAACCAAGTCGCCGCGAATCTTTATCTTGTCCTCGGAAATTATGCGAGTGCATCGGCTTATGGATCTACCGCATCCGCTTCATCTTCGGATGGAAGCGGAAACTATCCTGCTTCCGGGGCGATTGATGGAGACCGGACAGAGTTAAACGTTGGCCCCGCCTCTTCAGCGGATAACGATATCGGCCTTTCATCTTGGCGATCAAGCGTCGCTCCCGACACAACCACGCAAACCCTGACGATTGATTTAGGCGTTTCAAGAATAATCAGCAGGCTAAAACTCTACCACCTGGCCAGCCATGCCTTAAAATCCTTCAAGTTTTCCTATTCAGTCCTCGGAACCGCTTACACGGACTTCGCGGCCACAACCGATGTGGGCGGGGCCCCGACTCTATTCGCGACCACAAAGAAGGTCGACACGGTTGATTTTACGGCCATCACAGCCCGATATATCAAGCTCACCATCTCCGCAACGGACGTGGCCCTCGACAAGGCAAACGTGGTGGAGCTGGAATTCTATCGAGTGATCGAAGTGTCTGACCGTGTGCTTTCCGCCGAGATGAACCGATCGAGAGATTACAAGCTGGCCAATCCTCTCGCCTCCACTCTTAAATTAGTCTGCGATAATTCGGACAGGTTTTTTTCTTTTGATCACATCCCAATCGCCGCAGAGACGGCTCTTGGATTCGTCAACTCGGAACTTAAACCGAATATCGGCGTGATCGCCAAATATGGATATGCCTATGGCGGAGGAACGCCGGAGACAGCGACCGTGTTCGTTGGATATCTTGACCGGATCACGATCAGTCCGAAAGACAGAAAGGCAACGCTTGAGTTTCGGGACCCCATGAAAGTTCTTCTCAACCAAACCGTGTCATCAAAATTAAAAACCAGCATCGATTTATCGACGGCCATGACATATGCTCTCAACCTCGCGAATATTTCAACATGGGAGATGGCCTTCGATGCGACCGGACTGACGCTTGATTATTTCTTTTTGTCTGGACAATCCGTGGCTTCCGCTGTCAGGGATTTGACGCAAGGAGCCGGAGATGCGATCTTCTATTTCGATGAGAACGGAATCGCCACCTTCAAAACATTCCTTGGTTCAACGCCACAGCAAAGAACCATCACGTCTCAAGCGGAATGGGAGGCCGGATCGGTTTTCACAAACATCGACACAAAATCGACGCCCGGGCAGATCAATAGAAAGTGGTTTTTGCTTGATGATTTTGCGGACAATAATTTCAATCTCAATCCGGCATGGACGAATAGGATCGCCACGCAATCATACACGGACACATTGCAGGCGGACTTTCTAGCCGGAACAGTTCTAACGAATATCGACGCGGATTCCTCTCCCGGAGATATCCAGAGAAAATGGTTTCTCATCGATGATTTTGCGGACGGGAATGCTTCGACCAATCCGGCCTGGGTGCTCAATGTTGCGCAACGTGGGAATTTCCCGCCATTCGCCCCCAACAACTGGACGGTGACTTCAAATCAGCTTTATTATCAATGCCCCGTCGGATTAAACGCTGGGACCGCATATACGCCATTTAACAAAGCCGTGGGAACATGGGAAGCAAAAATAAAAATGACAGATAAGAACGGAACGGCCAAATTCGTCTTTATCGCAAATTCAACCGGATTCGATTTCACCACTGTCCTGGGGAATGGTTATGCTGTTAAAATTTCGCCAAACGGAATAGTCACTCACATGGCAATTACAAAACTTGGTGTTTCTGGTTTTGACACGGAATTGGCTGGTGCTGATTATGGTTTCACATCCGGGAATTATTTTACCATCAGGGTGACAAGAGATCAGACGGGGAACATGTCTCTTTATGTGAACGGTGTTTTGGTTTGCGCAACAAGTTCGCCTGATACTGATTTCAATACAAGTGCCTACGTTGGATTTTCTGCGGTTTCCGCGAGCAGTGCCACACTGTTTTATTTCGACGATATTTATTTCTCTTACGGGATCAACCCGACGGGGGCGGCCAGCTCCGTTCAATCTGTTTTTGAATCAAGAGTCTTCGATCAATCGACGCAGGTTTTATCTGAGAGCATTTTTTCTGCCGTTTATTCAACGCCCGCAGGGACAGACCTTCAATTTTGGACGGCGACCTGGGACGGGATTTCTCCCGGATGGGACCCATGGGTTCCGATAACAAACGGAGCCTTGATTGGGTCGACAACCAAGCGTTACATCAAATACAAAGCCCTCTTTAATTGCCCTATTGATACGGGGCTTAATAATGCGAACGCAACCACGCCCGTCATCTCATCCGTGACCATAAATTACACCGTCGTTGGATGGCAGGCCATCTCGCAATCGCTTAATTATCTCCCCGGATCATCCGGCCTCATGGCTGGCATCGATCTCCCTTTCAATCAACCCGTTGGGACATGGCGAGGACTTTTCACCTGTACGCCCGGGGCCGGGGGCGGATCGCTGGTTCGGATGTACGTCGTCACGACCGGGTATAGTATCCCACAGGGAACTTATACGGACGGGTATTATGTTCAGCTTGATCAAAAAAACTCGAAGATCGGTATTTACAAAATAGGAGCATCAGGAACCCGCACCCTTTTGGCCGAGGTGGCCCAAGCCATAAATACATCGGCTCATTCCGTTCGCATGACAAGAGAGTCGACCGGACAATTGACCGCCTACTTTGACGAAGTTCAAGTTGTTCAAGTCACCGATACCACCTATACACAGGTGACTGTTTTTTCTTTAGAAGTCGACCCAACGGGCGATAATAATTCCGTCACGCAAATTGACGATATTTATTTCTCAAAACAAGTCGATGGGACGGGAGCGATCACCAATGTGGCGTCAATTTACGAATCCCAGGTGATTGACATGACGGCTTCGATCGCTCTCCTTGGACTGTTCGAGGCGAACCTTATCACCCCAACAGGAACAAGTCTTCTATTTTACACGGCCACATCTTCAGATGGGATCACCTTCGATCCCTATGTGGTGGTTGCCCCTGGGGGCCAAATTACATCAACCGTCAAACGGTACATACAATTCAAGGTTGTTATGGCCGCGCCGGAGGACATCGGAACAAAGGCCGACCTGTCCACTCCGGTTGTCACAGATGTCACCATTCACTGGAATACGACAGGCGGGTCCCAGAAATATCCGCAGTCCGTTTCTTTCACCTTCCGGTACGATGATGTTCTTTTGAATGTCGACCAGCAGATCACGGATAACCTCGGAGGAGATTCTTCCATCGCCAACGATGTGACTGTGCAGGCAAAGCCCCTCCTCCTTTCGGGGACCAGTGCCGACACAAAGTGGCAGGGAACCGTGGGGACGCCACCCGTTTCTATTTCAGTCACGAATCCCCTCAACGTGACAAATGGCCAAGTGTTGACCTACGATGTGGTCGTTTCGGGAGGGATGGACATCTCTTTGATGGCGGGGGCGAGCCCGGCAGGGGCCGTGGTGACATTCGCAGGAGGGGCGACGGGATCGTGGGTTTTCTCAAGAATCCATCCGACGCGCCCCAAGCTCATCATAACGATCACGGCGTCTGGTACGATCACGGATCTTCGGATCGTTGGGAAATCATTCTCAAACTCAAATTATATTCAATCCCAAAATGCCAACAATCCGCAATCGATCCGGCTCTATGGAGATCGACCCCTCCAAATTTCAAATCAATATATTGTGAACTCCGGCGTGGCCCTGACTATTGCCACGAGACTCTTGGCGAATTATAAAGATCCGACCTCTTTCATTTCGATATGTGAGGTCAGGCCCACGTTCTCCATGGGTCTTGGAGACCGGATTCGTATCGTTGACGAAAACACGGATATGAACGCCGACTTTATCGCGGTCGGGGTCCGGCAATCCATACAGGCTTCCATGTCAAACGGAGAAGCTAAAACAGAATTGACTCTCTTGAGGGTGGTCGTATGATCGATCTTATTTTGAAATTGAAGCGAAGATGGTTGAACGCGAAGGCGACCATTGGAGAGCTTTATGTCGGAGACAATCCTCGCCGCCAATGCTACACGCTTGAGGACAAAATGCGGGAAGGAGAAGAGAAGATCCCCGGAGAAACAGCCATCCCTCTTGGCCGTTATGAGGTCATCATCACTTACTCGGAGAGGTTCAAAAAGCCCCTGCCGCTTCTGGTTGGGGTTTCGGGATTCGAAGGTATAAGAATCCACCCGGGCAATTCTGACGTTGACACGGCTGGCTGTATTCTCGTCGGACGGATGATCATCAATGACGATTTTATAGGAGAATCAAGGAATGCTTTCAGTGAATTGTTTCCCATCATCGAGGACGGATGCAAGCATGGCAAGATTTTTATCGAAATAACAAAAGAACCCTATGTCTCCACGGAGGTTGTATGACAGATCAAAAGCCGGACGAAACGAACATGGATCTTGTTCTGAAGCTCGACGGTCAGAGAAGGCAAGAAATCGATTCGGTTAAAGACAGGATGGACGAATTTCTGCGCGGGCAGATTGAAATCACCCATAAGGTTGATATGATAGGGAAGGGACAAGAGGTTTTGAAAGAAAGATTCGAGATCGGAACGGCAAGGACTCTCAAGGAATTGAAAGACTCGTTCGATCAGTTCCGAATTGAATGGGGGAAGAAATTGAGCGACGACGAGAACAGAGACAAGTCGATTAAAATGGTGGAAACGAAGGTGGATAAGGTGGAAGACCGATTCAATAAATATATCCTTTGGCCTGTCATCACATTCTGCATCATGGTATTGTTCGCTGGGTTTTCATTCTTCATACGGGGCGGAAGATGAATGGAACGAAAAAGAGTTATTGTCGCCTATGGGGATATCTTTGGATTCGCCCAGTGGATCAAGCGGCCCGCGAACGCACCGGAGGATATCCAGGCGTTGATGGAGGATGCTTATGAAGCCTTTACGGATTATTCCGTTTCGATCGGCGGCGTCTCGAAATTCATGGGGGACGGGATCGTGGTGATCAAGGAATTATCCATCGGTCACAATTGTCGGCTTGTGCTGGACATCATGAGAAAATCTTATTTCTTCACAGAGAAGGTCAACAAAATCATTCAGAACCATTGGCCGAGGCCACATGGATTCAGGGTGAGACTTGTGGCCGGATATGTTTATAAAAAAATGGTGGATTGTAAAAACTGCATGCAAGGCTTCACGTCCAACAAAATTAATAACGTCGCAGAATACATCGGTTATCCGATCAATTTGGCCCAGCGTCTTTTATACGTTGAACCGCAGACGTGGTGTATCTGCCACGAGTCCGTAAAGCAGATCATCGGAGCGAAAAGAAGTGGCGTTAAATTTCACCACATTAAGAACCCGCGCGATAATCCGAGAGGCATCGACAAGGAAGATTTACGGAGTTTAATTCAGTTTTCTTTTGATTCAAGGAAATTATCTGAAGGGGAGGACAAAGACAATGGAAACGGAAAAGAAAGAACCTGTCGAAAAGCGTAAAAAATATATGCTGGCCCAAGTGGTGGATGTTTTTATCGGGCGACAATCCCGGAAGGTGGCCTTTGGCGTGTGGGGATTCCTCGCCGCGAATTCTCTGATTGCCAGCGGGAAAATAGACATGATCGTCTATTGGAAGATGTTTTTAACGTGCGCCCTTCTCATTGGGTTTGGGACCATTCTTGATTCTATCGTCGAGAAAATCGGGGATCAATTGGCGGGTAAGATAGCAACAAGAATTAAACCGGAGGTGGCAGATGCTAATCCCATCAACCCTGCAATCACTGGTTAATAAGAACACGTTCATCGGCCTGATGATTGTCGTCTCGATCATTTCTTTCGCAGATGCTTACAAGACCCGGCAAGAGGTAAAAAAATTGCAAGCGGTTTATCAGAATCCAAAGACGGTTGAGGTTATTAAAATCATCAGAGAGAAAGGGCCCGTTCAGATTCGGACCATTATCGTCGAAAAGCCGGGCGGCGAGAAGATCACGACGATCAGGGAACAACAGGGCGCGAGTCTTGAACAACTCATATCGGGAGCATCTTCTCAACCGGTCCCCGTATCAGAAATAATGCCACCGACACGGACGGATCGCTGGCTTCTTGGCTTATCTCTGCTTGATTTCTCGCCCCGGGCCATGAATAGCTATACCTTGTGGGGCGGCTACTCTTTTCGGAATCGATTTGATTTGCTCTATGGGCTTAACTCCAACGATGGGCTCCATCAGAGCATTTTGGGAATTGTCAGATTTTAATTTAGGAGGATAACATGAACATTTTAAACTTCGCGAACCTAGATGCCTACGTCGAATGGTCGCTTCGCAATCTGCCGCACGATTTGATATCCGGATTCACTATTTCCTTTTGGGCCAATATAACAGCGACCGATGCCGGTGGGGTGATTTTTTCAGAGGAGGTCGCCAGCGGTGCGGATCTAACCGGTCTGACGATGGATTTTGGCGGGTCAAATTTTCTCTACTTCGTGGACAAGGGCGTGAATGTTTCTGCTTATGAAGTTACGACCTACGCCGGAGCGTGGCATCATTTCGCCTATGTCTTCACGGTCACGAATGTGTATTTATATATCGATGGCGTTTTAACGTTCACCGGATCAGGGCCCCTCACACAGGGATTTAAAAAGGGAAGCAAAATGCGGATCGGAAAGTCCCCCGCTGGAGATCTTCCGTCGTCAATCTTTAAGATGTGCAATTTCCATATTTATCTCAGAGAGTTGACCGTCACAGAAATAAACAAGATCCTCCGATATCAATCGTATTATTTCGACGATCTTGAAACCTACTACAAGCTCGATGTCCTCGCGGGGACATTCGTGAATCCGCTGACTGGGGCCGCCTATCCCTATCTTTCAAGCGGCGTGGTTGTCGAGGCTACGAATGCCCTTGATATCTATGACTTTAAATATGGGGAGCCTGAGGTTCCGCAGGCGGTCTTTTCAAATGCGTTGAAAGAACAACAGCGAGTGACCATCCCAAAAATGGTGACAACGGGAGAGCTACTTTTGTTGACGGGGCGAGATTTGACGGGATGCTCAGTCTTGGATTTATTTATCAAAGATTCTGCCGGGAATTTAATCCTTGCCCCGATTAATCCCCATGTGTGGTATCACTTCAATGAAACTGCCGGAACGTTCGTCGATGATAGTTCGACGAATTTTCGAGACGGCATATTGTTCCCCGGATCAGGAGGAGGCTTTACCCCAGGCAAACTGAACAATGCGGTCCTGTTTGTCGGAGACACTTATGTGGACGGTGGAAACATTGCCGACTTTGAATATGACCAGCCGTTTAGCTTGGAAGCATGGATTTTTTTCACCAATGACGGTTATCCGAGAACCATCATGTCCCGGATAGATCGCACGGCCCAAAACAGAGGCTTTTCGTTCTTCACGAATGACGGGTTCCCGACGCTTTATCTTTCGAGCGACGAGAGCATTGGGAAATCGATTTATGTGTTTGGGAACGCGCGGGTTCCCGATGCGACATGGCACCACGTCGTCGCCACATACGATGGGAGTGGATTGGCCGCCGGGATTAAACTCTACATCGACGGAGTTTCCCAGGTGGTCGGCGTGACGATCGATGCTCTGGCCGGAGGAACGATTCATAGTAATGCGAAATTCACCATTGGGTGCGCGAACGCGGTTGACCTTTTTTATTTTGGATCGATCGACGAGGTTGTCGTCTACACGACCGTTCTCACGCAAGACCAGATTGATTTCCGATATAACGCCGGGCAAGGGACAGAGACTATGATTCCGTCGAGCTTTATCGCGCCCATTGCCAGCCAAATCTGTTTCCCGATCCCGCCTCCCATCCTTGCAATCCCAGGAACATATCAGGTTCAGCTTAAATTCGGGAACGATCTTTTCGTCGATTATTCCCCAATCCACACATTGGAAGTTCTCGACACGCTGGATTAAATTGTCTACTATCCCGCCCATGCGATCCCTCAGACAGATTATCGACGAGGCTGTTAAAGAGCAATATGGCGGGATGAGTCCTAGGCCCCGCCCTTTCTCTCCCGGAAACAAGGTTTCAGACCGCGAGAAATATTCAAAAGAATTCCTCTCTCAAATTAAAAACGCCGGGCTCACCACTCCAATCGAAGAACATCGCTTCCACCCAACCCGGATGTGGAGATTTGATTTCGCCTATGTTGAGCATAAGATTGCCATTGAGATCGATGGTGGCGGATGGGGAAGGCCGGTTGTATGCCACCATTGCCGCCAGACCGTCCTCCGCTTTAGCAATGGTCGACCCTATCCGGTCCGGGAAGGCGGTCGCCATCACACGGCCAAGGGAGCCGAGTCCGACAACGAGAAATTCAACGAGGCGATGCGTTTCGGATGGCGGGTCCTCCGGTTTAATCCTTGCCATATTAAAAGCGGATACGCCATAGAACTTGTCAAGGAAATCATCGGGACTGGAAATACTCAAAAAAAAGTTCTTGCAATTCCTGAAACGGTTTTGTAGTTTTTTTGTCGATATGAAAATGGGGAACAGAAAACATATGAATTTTGAGGTGGAGGGACCTGTTCCCCAGAATAGTTTTACCTTCCACCTCACAAATCCCTGCCGGAGAAATTCGACGGGGATTTTTTATTTACAGGGACAGCAATCAATCGACGCTCGACAACCCTTAAAAATGGCGAAGAGACGAGTAGAAACCCAGAAAGATTCCTTAGCCCGGGCAAGTGATCGGCTTAACCCCCGGCCAAATTCCGTAAGATGTTTTTTCAAATAAACGAATCTTTAACAAAGATTTAGTCTTTCTGGTAGGCAGGACAAAGCCTTTAAGTATGCCAATACGGAGACTCTCAGAGAAAGGGAGAGAGTGAATAGGCAGGTCGTCATGTAAGTTATCTGATCCTCTTACGGAGAGGATAAGCCGTAATATGTCCAGACAGAGAAGTTGAAGAAAAAAGACGAAAATTTCTTAAAATTCACGGAGGGAAAAAACATGGAAAACGCGATGGTTCAAAATGAAAGCGGAACACCGATCGAGCGAGGGCAGGGACCCGCCGCCAATTCAAAAATACTCGAGGTGATGATGGATCGGGCGATCCGCTATCCCCGCGACGAATACAAGGCTCTTGAGAAGGCTTTGCAGGAACTCGAAAAGGTCCCCGGGCTGGCAGAGGACGCTTATTACTCGATCCCCTATGAGAACTCCGACACGGGGAAGAAGGTTCCGGTCGAGGGCCTCACGATCGGTTCATCCCTGGCCCTGATTCGATTTTGGGGCAACGCGGTATCGGGAGGGAGAATCACATCCGAAGACGATAAGGGATGGGAGCTTGAGGGATTCGCCTACGATCTTGAAAACAACATCCTGATTCAAAAGCCTTTCCGGGTTTCCAAGTTCTATAAGCCCCGGGGCGGACAGGGCGTGATGCCCTTGTCGCATGATCGCCGGGTGGTTATTTTGCAGGCCGGTGTCTCGAAGGCTCAGCGCAACGCCGCACTCGCCATCATTCCGAATTGGGCCAGAGACGCTTATTTCAACCGCGCCAAACAGCTTGTCTTGAATCCGCCCAAGTCCCATGTGAAGGTCGAGAAGTCCCTTCAAGAGAAAATCATCGACGTGAAAAATGCCTTTCGAAAGATGTGGAACGTGACCGATATTGAGATGCAGGACTATATAAACGGCCTTGGTGATGTGGAGACAGATGAGGCTCTCTACGTTCACCTCGTGGGGCTCGGCAAAGGAATCAAAGAGGGCCGGGCAAACCCTGATGAGGTCTTCGGGCGCGTGAAGGCCCAGCCAGCGATGCCGACAGAGGTGGACCAATGACCGACACGAACGGAAAAGAAGCCGAGTTACATTTGCAGGCGACGATGAGCTTGCGCGATTGGTTTGCCGGGCTGGCCATGCAAACGTTGGTCAGTAACAATCCTGAGACCATCGAAAAGGATATCGCCGAACTGGCTTACAGGCAGGCCGACGCCATGATCAGAAAACTTGAGGGGGATATCGCAGAATGAAAAGATTCTTCTGGCTTATGCTGATCGTCACCGCCGGGGCCCTGGCTGTCAAATACGGAGTTGAATCCTACCGGGTAAAATATGCTGATCTACGAAAGATCTACAACGAAACCGCTATCGCCTATATACAATCGCAGGTTGGAAAAATGCCGAAGGAAGAGCTTGACAGGTTGCGGGCTGTTGTAGAAAAATCAACGCCCAAGCTCATCACGGAGACCGCTATCGATATCGGGGTTATAAAAGACAAGGCCGGAGAATGGAAGGTGAAATCGTAATGGAGATTCTCAAATACACCGCATGGGCCATCAAAAATTATCGGGCGGTCATGAAAAATAAGAAAGCCAAAAAGGACCTTCAAAAATTCACGATCTCAACATTGGATTTTGATCTCCTCGTAAAGCTCTCCAAGAAAAAAGCCGAAGTTGATATTCAGCTTTCCAAGGCATGGAAAGAAATCGGCGACAAGAACGGATTCGACTTCCGCACCGTGGTCCCATTCCATCCGCATCCATCTCCTGAAATCCTCGCCTTAAAAATATCGCCGACCCTATCCGTTGTGACTCCATGACTCAGATCGCCTTCGAAGAAGAAACTCACACATATTGGCTGAACGGAAAGAAGGCCACCAGCGTCACGGAGGCTCTGAAACTTGCGGGACTCATTGACGGGATTCAATTCGCCTCCGAGGAAGCCTTATGGCGCGGGAAAGCCGTCCATGCTGCCATTCACTTTTACCACAAGGGAACTCTCAACTGGGATTCGCTTGACGAAAGGCTGGCCCCTTTCGTTAAGGGATATCTAAAATTCATCGAAGACACAAAATTTATTCCGCAGGAATGGGAAAAGCGGGTCTCCATCGACCAGCTAAACCTTGCGGGGACGCTTGATGTGGTTGGGATCTTCCCCGATGGAAGCCAAGCCCTAATTGATTTTAAAACCGGGATGCAGGCCAACATGAGCGATTGGGTTGGGCTCCAACTTGCCTTATATGACATGGCATTGGGACTGGCCGCGCCTCCCCGGAAGAGGTATGGTCTAAAATTATTGGGGGACGGCTTATATAGACTTTATCCTTTCACGGACCCAATGGATTTCACCGTCGCCCTTTCTGCTGTAAATATCGCCAATTGGAGGATCTCAAAATATGGAAATATTGGATAAGCTCCCGGAAATCAGGACTGCCAACTTCTCGCTCACCGAAAAATCAAAAGCTCTCGCCAGAAATATCATCGATGAAATCTCGTTCAAGGACGCCGGTGCGTTTGTTTTGGAAATCGATCGTAGGCTCAAGTGGTGGAACGATACCATCAGTCCTGCGGTTGAGGCGGCCCACAACGCGCACAAAGAAATGGTGAAGGTCAAAAAAGAAATCGCCTTTCCTCTTGAGATCGCGAAGAGCGAGGTCGCGCAATCCATGGGTCGCTTTGATGAAGAGCAAAGAAGAAAGGCCCGGGAGCAGGAAGAGAAGATCCGGCAGGAAATGAAAAAGCAGCAGGAAGATAATCTTCTCAATGTCGCAGAGGGGTTGGAGAAGACAGGTGACAAGGAAATGGCGGAGGCTGTCTTGGCGACCCCGATCGTGGATATGGCCCCTGTGATTGAAACGCCGAAGGTCGAAGGGATCTCTTTTCAGACCCGGTATTCGGCTGAAGTCTTTGATCTGATGGCCTTGATTAAGGCTGTGGCAGAAGGTAAAGTCCCCATCGTTGCTTTGGAGGCCAACACAGTCTTTTTGAATCGGCAAGCCGTGGCCCTCCGGGCGGAGTTTAAATACCCCGGGGTGCGGGTGCTGGAAAGCAAGGTCCCCGTGACAAGATCGAGATAGGTCATGGGTGAAATGGCGGACGCAATCATCGATGGCGATTACTGCGAAATTTGTGGAGTGTATATAGGACCGGGCGATGGATTCCCGCGCCAGTGTTGGGGCTGTACAAAAGAATCTAAAAACGGAGGAAATCATGCCAAGAGGAATACAAAGATCAAAACCAGACACAAAGACAAAAGAGTTCGATCAAACCAAAGAGACGTTTAATAGCGAATTACATAGGGCCGTTCATGCCCTGTGGTTTAAGAAGGCCCAAGTCGCGGAAATGAAAGAAGAGCTTGATGTTCTTAGCGGCCACGTTGTCACGGAACTTAAGAAAGCCGGGAAGGATTTCATCCGGGTTCAAATCGACCACTCATTCGTGGAGGCCGAAATCAAAAAATCCAACGAAAAACTGACACTGAAATCAATAAAATAAACGGGGGGCTTTAATGGCTGGATTTAGGAAGAAAGGCGACACGACATTTATTCCGCCCATCGTTGTCAAGGAACACAAGATTTACGAGTTCAAAGGCGGAGTGGTGAAGTATTGGACGGTCCGGTGGCACTATGACGGCAAGGCTCTTGATCCGGTCTTTGAGAAAAGAGACTTCTTTAAAACCGAGCAGGGGCTTCGGATGAACAAGGCCAAGGGCCTGAACCTCGCCGACTTCAAATGGCTTCAAGAAAACTGGGAATCGGTTGTCGCCTCAATGACTGGGGGCCCAGTACCGGAATCACAGCCCGAACCAGCGGCAGAACCGCAGGACGTTTTCGCATAGGAATGCGAATGGCGGGGGCGGTGCTTTCCCCCTTTAAGGTCGCCGCCTCTGCCTCTACTTTCAAATGGAACAATTACTCTTGATCGAATCGCGCCGGATCAAAAAGAAACCCAAGAAGACCAACCCCGTCCACATTCTTGTCGAGGTCTGGAAAGACATCGAAGGGGTCCGGGAAAAGGGCGACGCTTATATGAAGATGTGGGATAAGGAATACTTCTCCCGTCACGCCTACTGGTGCAAAAAAATCCTCAATGTCGTTGGAACGCCTCCCCATGCGGCGGAATGCATGGAGGAGCTGGCAATTTTCTTCAGGAAGAAAAGGCTGTCCTATACCATCTCGACAGTCCACAAATGGGCCGAGAAATGGTCCACTGGGAAAATAATCTGACAACGTGGTGACAGAATCGCTTCTGCGGGGGGTAGGATCGGCCACGAACGGCTTTAAACGCTTTGGCGTAGCAATTTACGGCTGATTCGCCCTGGGCCAACCTAGGGCCATTTAAAGCGAATTGGGGGACCAATGGAAAACTGGGTCGCAAGGGTGCTTGAGATCTACAGGATGCTGCCGGAAGAGGTGGAGGAGCTCGAGAGGCGCGAAACCGCCGAATACCGGGTCTGGGGGTATAACAGGGACAACGGTGAATGGACGGATAGGGAAAAGCGGCCACCATACGCTCTCGGATCTTGGGAGATCCAGCGGCTCTTCCACAAGAAAAGCCTCAAGGATTATTATAACCTACAGGGGAAGGGCCTGACCGCAGAAGAGCAAACCCGCGACCGGATGGCCCAGATCTCGGAAGTGGTCAAAGGGGTCATGCTCCGGGAATCAGGTATCCACGTTGTGATCCTCCGCTGCCGTAAGTGCGATTGGAATCAGACCCGGGCCGATGACCAATATTTTGCCGGGGACGACCAGCCTCATAAAGGGGCCAGGTGCCCCGGCGAACCTTTCCCGATCCAAGTCCGGGAAGTAGAGAAAGCCTTCGATTCCGTCCTAAATCGGCTCAATGTTCAGGGCTACCATTTACTCCACAAAATGGTCAAAAAGAACCAGGACAACCTATCGGCCAAACTCCATCTTTTTTTATCCTCTAAAAACGTACCTAAAAACCGCTATGAAAAGGTATTAGCTGAAAAAGAAAGCCCTTGCGATTCGGATCAATTGCCTATATAATGGATATAGGAATCGATTGAATACAAAAGGGGGGAACACCATGAACAGAGAAAAGATCGTAGAGGCCATCTTGAAACTCGAAGCGGATCACACCGACTACAGGAGCCGAGAATGCATTCGGGAAGCCATTAAACGAATTGTATCCGACGCATCCCTTATCTGCTTTGCCAGAGATCTTGGGATCGACACGGATGCCGTTCTTAACGAAGGCCAAGCAGAGGCGACGCCATCATGAACAAACACACGCCGACACCATGGAAATACGTATCAGGATCAATGAACAATCTTCGTACTGTTGAATATTGTTCTGAAAACCATTTGGGGGATGCTGTCCAAATTAATATCGGACATATCCACGAAAGAAAAGACGCTGAATTCATTGCCAACGCCGTCAATTCCCACAAGGACCTTGTGAAAGCGGTTCAAGATGCACTCGCGACCGCAGAATACTTTTCAAAGCATGATGCTCAAGACAAAAGATTGGCATGGGCCCAGCAAGCGGAATCATACAAACGGGCCATTGCAAAGGGGGACGTGTTATGAGAAACCGAAATCAAAGAGGCGAAATTATGACAATTACGATCGTCCTGTTTGCGTATGTGTGCGGGCTATTCGGAGCTGCTGCCGGATATATATATTCCGGGAAGAAGACCGAAAAAGAATTGGCCGCTGCCGGGATCGTTCTGCCAGATCAGTCTGGCCGATCCTTAAACAACCCCATGGCCCCAAACGGCGTACGTATCAATAGCAATGCTGTCGATGCGCCGACTGTCTTTGATGGAGAAACCAAATGACGGCCCGCTTTGTTTATTGGTGGCCCCAGGCGGGGGATGGCGAAGATCTCGCCTTCTACCGGAACGATATCGGTTCAGATGTCACCGCCGAAACACTTCTCGCTTCCGGTCAGCCAATCCCACTGACCCCGACATTTTCCACATGGCGGGATATGGTTGACCAAAAGTCCCGGTGTGGATTATGCTGGGCTGTTACACGGGGCCGGGATGATTTTAAGAGACACTTAGACTTGAACCACAAGGCTTTTGGTAAGGTGGCCTGATATGGTCCCCCTGCCATTCATGAAATGTGGTTGCCAATCCAACGCGCAAGATGCAAAAGGGAATCCCGTTTGTGCGGTTCACATAGGGTTGGTCGCGGGCGCGACGGTTGTTGATACGTCTCCGCCGGACCTAAAAGGGCGGACCGCTAAATGCGGATGCGGACGGAAGGAAGACTCCGTGAAATCTCTGGCAGGATCGCTTGCATTTTTTGAGCATCAACCGGAAAGAGAATTCGATTCTTTTTACTGCGGGTGTCGCGGATGGGACTGAAACAAACATCATGGATTTATTTTAAGACAGAAGACAATCTATGGACAGTTGGATTTTACGATCCATCGGGCCAGTGGAAAGCGGAGAGCGATCATTCTTCTTGTCAAAGCGCGGCCCAGCGGGTGCATTTTTTAAATGGCGGAAATCAGCCGATCGTCAACCTTCTTAAGATGGCGAAACAATATCGGATGTTCAATGGCGGAGACTTGACTATGGTCCAGCTTCGAGAACTTGACAAAATTATTTCTGAAGCAGAAGGTCTTTAAATAAACCAAAGGAGATCACAGATGAAATGGACATTCGCGTTCTTGTCAGTGTTGTTCGTTAGTTTATGTTATGCAGAAGCACCAAAAGC